>VOFI01000915.1_pt1 | contig 36136 bp, 37 predicted proteins | sample 5384131 | NCBI WGS metagenome assembly VOFI01 (sample SAMN12384728, study PRJNA508395) | human gut metagenome | isolation source: healthy gut H | host: Homo sapiens | reverse complement strand
ATTGGGAAATGCCACTGGTAATCATATTCTTTGTGAGTCTTTAAAGTTTTTGCAACTCAGATTACGCTGCATCATGTCTTGGTCGAGTCCTGTCATAGCTATCATTGTAAACACACCGGCCAAAAACTGCTTTGAAGAAGTAACGTTTGTCATTCACGTTATCGAAAAAGAACATGTGTGACAAAGCACTATCTGAAACAGTGGAAAACATTTCTGTGAAACTGAGCTTAAGATCAGTGGAAATGTAGTAAATGCATAATACAACAGATACTATCAGACAGAATGTTTTCAGTGAATCGGTCCAGATCAACGATTTAACTCCTCCGCGGAATGTGTAGAGCCAAACCAATGCCACAGTGAGAATTACATTCATGATGAAAGGCATGTGGAAAGGTTCAAAAACCAGAAGTTGCAATGTGAGACATACGAGGTATAAACGTACGGCTGCTCCCAATATTTTGGAAATGAAGAAGAACCATGCACCTGTTTTATAGGAAGAGGTACCGAAACGGTTTTCTAAGTATTCATAAATAGATACAAGGTTCATCCGGTAGAATAAGGGTATCAGAACAAAGGCGATAATAATTTGTCCGGTTACAAATCCCAATACCATCTGTAGATATGAAAAATTACTGATGCCTACCATACCCGGAACTGATACAAAAGTAACTCCTGATATGCTGGAGCCGATCATGGCGAAAGCCACTACATACCAAGCTGATTTGCGGTTACCCACAAAGAAGCCTTCGTTATCAGCCTTTCTTCCTGCAATGTACGAAATGGTAAACAGGATCAGGAAGTAGGAGGCAATAGTGATTAATACCGCTACAGGTGTCATGCTTTTCAGATTAATGAATGAAATATTTTATTAGGGCTAGTCAGTTGTCTTGATAGAGTAGATAAGGCTTTCGTTGTATCTTGAACCTTTCGACATCTCTTTTCCATCTTGCTTTTATTTCATCAGCACTTTTACCTCCTTCTATCATTTTACGTACATAGTCGGTACCGACCAGTAATTCAAAAAAAGGTCTGAAAAACGATCTCCATATTCAGATTATGATAGGCGTCAATTAAGTAGTCTAAGTTTATCCCTTTTTTTCCAAATTTCTTCGTCACTAAGATTACTCAAGTTTACTCCGTGGCATAATTTGTTAAGTTGCGGCGGATTTTTTGCTCCTGGAATACTACGGGGAGTGAAATTGTAATTGTATCCAGTCATATTAGGATGGCCGTATACTTGAAAAGGTAGAGTGGTGCCACGTCCCAAGCTTACTGGAGTCCCTTCGAAAAAGACAGATGGAAGGGTATAGATAAATCGCTTTCATGTTCGGTAAGTTAGGCGAAGGAGGAATGGGCAGGCGATACATTGTCTGGTGTGTATAGTTCTTACAAGGAATGACGGTCACGTCGCAAATTCGTGAAGAGGGTAGCCATCGTTCGCCATTGACCATCAAGGCAAGTTCGCCTAGTGTCATTCCGTGTACAATGGGGATAGGTAATCCGCCTACTCCCGATTTATATTTCATATCCAATATTGGTCCGTCAACATAATGGCCATTTGGATTTGGTCGGTCCAGAATCAGTATTTTGCGGTCATATTCTGCGCAGGCATCCATCAAACGCACCATAGATATATAATAAGTGTAGAAGCGTAACCCCACATCTTGTATGTCTACAATCAATATATCGAACTTTTTCATGGAGGCTTCACTCGGTTTCTTCGACTTTCCGTTGTAAAGAGAAAGAATGGGTACTCCTGTTTTTGAATCGATTGTACTGGATACATGTTCGCCGGCATCAGCATTTCCACGGAAACCATGTTCTGGTGAAAAAATTGCAACTACATTAAAGTTGTTTTCCAATAATATATCCAACAAGTGCTTATTTCCCACCATTCCGGTGTGATTGGAAAAAATATAGCAATTCGTTTATTTTTAGAATTGGAAAATATGCTTTAGTCTGCTCAGCACCTATAATTACATCGCTCTTTTGTGCTTGAGCAAAGAGAGTACTACATAATAAGACGACTATGAGTAGGATCTTTTTCATAAAAATAGTATTAGGAGGAAGTTCTTGTTGTAGCAAAGATACTTTTTATTTTAATATCAAAAACAATTATTTAGAAATATTTTATATTATAATTGATAATTTACAGATTGGTTGTTACAGAGTAAAACTTTTTAGCTAAAGGTGTAAAATTCTTCCTAATTCCATAGCTATCAAGACTATGGAAACAGGAAGAATCTCTGTATTACCAGGTATGGTTGATTACCAACCCGGATTATTGGGGGCTAATTGTGGATTTAAAGCTATTTGTCCGGTTGGAATCGGATATAAATAATGTTTTTTATCGTATATACGACTACCATCTTTACTTCCGTCAATATATTTACCAACTTTATTGGCTTCACAACCATCCATGTCATTGGCTACGTTAGCACCTAAGATGATATCGGGGTATTTGGTTGTATCCAATTTATCGAGTTGATGCCAACGTATTAAATCCCAATATCGGTTATCATTATCGAACATCAGTTCACAACGGCGTTCACGACGAATCTCCCAGATTAAATCGCTAACCCCATGGTTATTTGCAGGATCACTGAAACCGACGATAGGGTTTAGATGTGGTAATCCAGCACGGTCTTTTAGTAAGTTGATAGATTTATCCAAGTCATCTTGAGTGATATTACCTAATTCAGCGCAGGCTTCCGCATAATTTAAATAAATTACTGACAACCAAAATAAAGGAGCATGAGTATAATTCTTTCCTGATTGACTTCTAAAACCTTCCGGGATAGCTTCATTATCGTATTTAGCCACTCCATAACCTGTCGAAGAAGTTGATTCCATGCCGGTGTTAAATCGTGTAAATCCTCTGCCATTATACAGGAGTACTGTATCAATTGTTTGGGCCAGTCGTTTATCCCGGACAGCGAGAATGGCTTTTAAAGATAAATGTCCGTATTGGAAAGGTGCTTCGTCACTTTTATTCAAAGAAGTCAATGCCATGGGCTTACCATCTTTAAACAGGTAGGATTCGAACGCATTTTTACTCATACCGCTGATTTGAGTGGATGAGCATGTGTAGTCGATAGTGGAGTGCATGAGTAATCCTTCTTTGTATGCTTTGTATAAAATCATTTCCGGATTACTGCTTAAATCTGTCGAGTTATAATTCCCCTGATAAGAGGTGTTTAATTTATAACCTTTGCTCATAACGGCCAGACATGCTTCTTTGCAGGCTGTGAGGTACCTGGCAGCACCTGTTGCATCGGGGGCTTGCTGTCCATCTTCATTTTTGCGATATTTACGAAAAGTGCCTTCGTAGAGGCATACCTCAGCTTTCATTGCGTTGGCTAATGAACGGCTCCAAGTCGTTTTACTGGAAATATCTTTGATATTGGTTACCGCAAAGTCCAGATCTTCCAGCACTTTGTCCATCACCATATCCCGATCCTCGCGGTTGCCATATATTTCTCCTTCATCATTGATGTTAAGTGCTTTGTCTATCCAAGGTAGATTACCATACATACGTACTAAGTGATAGTATTGCCAAGCTCTCATTAAGCGGGCTACTCCGAGCCAATGATTTTTGGTTGCTTCGTCCAATGAAGCAACTGTCGGTACATTCTCGAGCATGATGTTAGCGCGGCGAACCTCAATCCAGCCATTTTTCCAGGTAGCACTTGTTGAGGGTGCATTGTCCGGATAAGTCCATTTGGCAAAGCTCATTCCGGCTTGATCGTCAGATAATGTCTTGAAATAGAAATCACCGTAACCATTGCCGTTACCATATCCTAAGAATTGTTCGTAGAATGCATTTGCATATCCGGATATATTTCCTTCACCGGTCCAAAAGTTATCATTGGTAAAAGAGTCCAGAGGACCTTTGTCTAAGATACTGTCACAACCGGATACTACAGCCAATGACAGCAGACATGCTATATATTTAATTTTTTTCATATAATTCGCTATTAATTGTTTATGGTATATTAGAAAGTAACTTGTAAACCGAACGATACGGTACGATACATCGGGTCTACTCGTCCCCAAGTTCCATTGCCGTAATCACTGCTTCCACCATTGGCTATAGCTTCAGAAGTATTTACTTCCGGGTCTACAGGAGCATTACTCTTATTTATAAGTTCGCAAATATTATTAGCACTGAAATAAACGCGTACTTTATCCATGTAAACTTTACGTGTCCAATCTTTTGGTAAGGTATATCCTATAGTCAAATTTTTGAAACGTAGATAGGCCATGTTTACCAGGTATTTACTTTGCGGATAGAAGTTATGATTACCTAAATCAAGTACGCTGACTGTACCTTTTCCTGCATTACCCGGCCACATGCGTGGGAAATCAGCATTAGGGTCCGGATTTTCATCTGTCCAATAATTAGCTTGATTTGCATAAATCGCATCGGCACCACGCATCATTGGCATTACGAAAGCTGATTGTGTCCATGCATCACATTTGCCTACACCTTGAAAGAACATATCAATATCTATTCCTTTCCATTCGCCACCCAGACGAAAGCCGTACTGGTAACGGGGAGTGGTATTACCAATCACCTTTAAGTCTCCGTGATCTTTTACCGTACCTTCACCTCCATTAATTTCTTTGTCGTTATTCAGATCTTTAAATTTAATATCCCCCGGACCGTAAACAAATCCGTCTTGTTCTAATTTTTTCTGAGAAGCAATCCCTTCTTTATAAGAACCGTCAGCGTTAAAATCGTCTTTTGTAAAATATCGATCGGTCTCAAATCCCCATATATCTCCATATACTTTACCGCTATAGTTTTCATTCAAGAGTTGGCTGTCGTTATCCCATTTGGTGATGACAGTCTTGAAATCACCTATACTGGCATTGGCATATACGTTTATTTCATTGAAATGATGACGCCAATCAATACTTAATTCCCAACCACGTGTGCGTAAGGTACCTGCATTGATTTTCGGTGCACCTGCACCTAGCACGTCCGGCATCGTCTGACCCGGTGCTAACATATCTTTGGTTGTGCGTTGGTACCAGTCAAAAGATATGTTCAATTCGTTATTGAAGAAACCAAAATCACCACCGATATCCAGTGTTTGAATACGTTCCCATTTTAAGGTCGGAGAGACCAAAGAAGGAAGATCGTAAGCTACCACTTTGTTACTGCCGTTCAACCAGTGTGTATTGCCGTCTGTTCGTTTTGAGACAGTTGAAATGTACATGTTGCTACCTACTGCCTGGTTACCGATTTCACCATATGAGGCACGTATTTTGGTGTTGCTGACTACTTTTTTGATGGGCTCGAAGAATTTTTCCTCACTGATACGATAGCCTACAGAGCCGGAAGGGAAGAATGCCCAGCGATCACTTGATGGGAATTTGGATGAACCGTCGTATCGTCCGTTCAATTCCAACAACCAGATACCGTTATAATCATAGTTGATGCGTCCGAACCATCCGGCAGTACCCCATTCGTTATGCGTTCCACCTACAGTTTGATCTCCTGTTGCCAGGTTGAATTCAGGTAGTTTATCATCCAATAGCCCTTTACGTTGTGACCAATGATTCTGATATTCACCTTCTTCAGCATTGGCACCGATCATAAAGTTGAAATGGTGGTCTTTTGCAACTGTTAGTTCGTAATTAGCGAATACATTTAATGCGTAAGAATTGTCGCGGACTGAATTCTGATATACCCATGTATCTCCATTAGCTCCTGCTGCGGTAGTAGGAGTATTTAGTTTACCTCCCCAAGAGTTCCAACATATTACGGGTAATCCTACTGATTTGGTCGTTTTATTGTTGATATTAAATGTATAATCGGCATTCAAGGTTAGCCCTTTGATAATAGTTGCTTTTAAGAAGGCACCTATACGAGTATAAGAGTCATTAGTCTTGTCATCTCCTGCTTGTTTAAGGTATGCGATATCATTTTTCATATCGATTCCCTGATAAGTACCATAAGGACCGAAGAAACTTCCCCAGCGCCACATATACGTATAAGTATTACGGCGGGTATTAGGGGTGGTGTATGCCTTGTCACTATAACTGAAGCGGCCACCGATTTGTAACCAATTTGTTATGTCGGAAGTGACATTCATATTAGCGTTGTATTTATTCAACTTATCCGGGTTGAATGTCATCACTCCTTCCTCGTGATTATAGCCAACGGACAAAAAATAGGATGTTTTCCCACTGGTTCCCTGTATTGATATATTGTGACTTTGTGCGGGTTTCCAGTCTCGAAACATAATTCCAACCACGTCCCAATCTGCATAATATAGTGCGCTACCATCTTCTCCCAAATCAAAATCATCACCCGGAATCATTTCGCGATATCCGGCTTTTTTACCTCCGTGTCTTTGTTTCCAAGCTTCAGCTTTTGCTATGAAATTGTCATCCATGTACATACCGAACAATTCATTCTCGAGATTGGCACGAGTGTTGGCCGCACGCAAAGCTCTGGCCTGTGTAGCTACATCCGGATAGTTCGGAAGTATGGTTGGTGTATCCCAGGAGAAATTATTGGTATAATTGATTGTGACTTTATCTGTTTTCTTTGCAGATTTTGTTGTTACTAATATAACACCAAATGCTGCTCTTGTACCATAGATAGAAGTGGAGGCTGCATCTTTCAAAACAGATATATTATCGATATCCTGTGTATTTAAATATGAGATATCGTCCATTGGCACACCATCTACAACAATAAGCGGGTTACTGGTTGCACTGTTACTCAGTGTTCCGGTACCACGGATAGTCATGGTTGGTTTGCTGTTTAGTTTTCCACTGGTATTAGTGATGGTCAATCCCGGTACTACACCTTGCAGAGCTTTGGACACATCGGATTGTGGACGGGCTTCCAAAGTCTTGCTGACATCTACAGTGGATACTGCTCCGGTAAGGTTTGCCTTTTTCTGGGTTCCATAACCTACCACTACCACTTCATCTAGTAATTCGTTGTCCTCTTTCAGGACAACTTTCATGCTTTTAGTTGCTTTCACATCTTGTGGTTGGTATCCTACAAATGTGATTTGCAGAGTGGTACCTACTTTTACATTTAGTGAAAATTTGCCATCCATGTCGGTTACAATCCCATTGGTTGTCCCTTTCTCTACGACACTGGCACCAATAATCGGTTCACCGTTTGCATCTACTACTACACCCGTCACGGTTTGTATTTGCATTTGTTCAGTCACCTTGTAACTACTGCCGGAAGCAGTTTGATTAGCCATTGCATTGCTGCTACCTATAATTAAGGTAGTAATAGCCATGGCTATAAAGGAGGTCACTGCTGTTCGCTAATCCTCGTTTCTTGCGATCTTCATTCATAAAAAAGATAGATGATTTAATTGTTTTGTTTTCATTTGATTTCTCAGGAAAATGCAGGTAAAGGTAAAATAGGAGGGTAGGCTAAGCTATCCTTGGTTTGGATAATTATTTATCATAGGCATTTCATTTAAAGGTTTTAATTTTTATGTTATCTCTATTTGTTTTTTAAGTCCTGTTAATACTTGTTTTTGGCCAGTTTAATTAATATCAATTGGCTTTGTTGATTCTTTTTAAGAGATAAATTGTTTATTATTAACAAAGGTTTAGAAACTCTTTGGAGTTCTACTATGGCAAAGATATATTTTATTTTAATATCAAGAACAAATATTTTATATAATTTAGATTTATATTTGTATATTCACATTATGACGCTTCTCTGTTTTATAAAAATGATCTGTGAATACATTTATAAACGATGGTTGTTAAGGTTTAGAAACATTTTTTAGATATTGTGCGCGCTTTTAGGACTCTTCGATGTTCATGGAGTGAAACTCGATTAAACCATTCATAGGTGTTTCTTCTATAACATCTATCTCTACTCCGAATTCCTGTGCTACTTCTTGTAAAATATCTGGATACGCATAAGCTAGTGAGCCTACAAAGCGGATGGGATAGTTTATATAATCGTATTGGCATACGTTGCGGTTAAAGAAACTACGGAGATTGTTAGTTAATAGGTTATATACATATTCATTATCCATATAATCTCTAAGAAATACGCAATGGTTCTAAAAAACGATTAGTGAAAGGGAGATTATATACAGATTCCATGACATCATTGACCGAGATACGAAACTTCTCATGAAATTCATTTGCCAATTCTTTGGGAGCTAGTCCTTTAAGAAGGTCGGCTAAAAAAAGTTTTCCAAGAACGGCTCCACTGCCTTCATCTCCTAAAATATATCCGGCAGCTTTCACATTTTTTGACTATAATTTTACCATCGTAAAAACAGGAATTTGATCCGGTACCCAAGATACAGGCAATTCCGGCTTCACATTTAAATAAACCACGAGCTGCTGCCAGCAAATCGCTTTCAACCTGAATGGGAGTTTGAATTGTGCCACTAAAGAGGCACCTAAGATATTTTTCTTTTCATATGAACTGCATCCGGCACCATAGTAATATACTTGATCCAGTTTTTTTTTGAAGAATGATTCCGGTAGTCCCAACCTGACGCTTCTGCTAATTTCTCTTCTAGTCTGGAAGAAAGGGTTTAGCCCTTCGGTAAACACACGTTGTACGAGATGATTGTCTTCAACCAATGCCCATTCCGTTCTTGTAGAACCACTTTCCGCAATAAGTTTCATTTCGCAGCCTTTTTTGATTTGGATACAAATATATAATATTTTTTGTAATTTGATTTGTTTTGATCGGAAAGTTTTTCATATCAAATAAATGCATTCGGAAATGTAGTTCCCTCTTTGAATGCTTGTGCAGAACAATCTTTTGTTTTTATCCTTGTGTCGGACCTGATCAAATCATTCTTATTTAATAGATTGTATGAAGTTTATAAAAAGAAAATCTCAGCCGGATTGACTACCTGGCTGAGATGAATTGGAATATTAAATCTTATAATGGTTATCTGCGGTTAAATCCGGATTTTAATTTATCCGATATTTCCTTCTTTAATCAGATATTCGGCAATCTGGACAGCATTCAGTGCGGCTCCTTTTTTGATTTGATCACCTACAATCCAGAAGGTTAATCCACAGTCATTGGTCAGGTCTTTACGGATACGACCTACATAAACGGGATCTTTGCCTGCCAGGAACAAGGGCATCGGATATTCTTTCTCGGCAGGATTGTCTTGCAATACCAATCCTTCACCTTTGGCAAAAGCTTCACGAGCTTCTTCTATCGAAATAGGACGTTCTGTTTCCACCCAAATACTTTCAGAGTGAGCACGAAGAGCCGGAACACGTACACAAGTTGCACTTACTTTTACGTCAGAGTGCATGATCTTACGTGTTTCGTTGAACATTTTCATTTCCTCTTTCGTATATCCGTTTTCTGTGAATACATCAATTTGAGGAATCAGGTTGAAGGCCAGCTGATACGCAAACTTTTCAACAGTGACAGGTTCATTGGCTAAAACCTGACGATACTGTTCGTAGAGTTCGTCCATAGCTGCTGCACCGGCACCGCTCGCTGCCTGGTAAGTAGATACATGCACAGTTTTTATATGAGAAAGCTCTTCGATGGCTTTCAGTGCGACAACCATCTGAATGGTTGTGCAATTCGGGTTGGCAATCACACCACGTGGACGATCTTTAGCATCAGCTGCATTTACTTCGGGCACTACCAAGGGTACATCGGCATCCATACGGAAAGCGCTGGAGTTATCGATCATTACCGCACCATACTGGGTAATAGTCTTCTCAAACTCTTTAGACGTGCCTGCACCGGCTGAAGTGAAAGCAATGTCCACCCCTTTAAAGTCATCGTTGTGTTGCAGAAGTTTGACCTCGATCTGTTTACCGCGGAAAGTATATTTAGTTCCGGCACTACGTTTAGAACCGAACAAAACTAACTCGTCCAACGGGAAATTTCTCTCATCGAGCACACGTAGAAACTCTTGTCCTACGGCTCCGCTTACGCCAACAATAGCTACTTTCATCTTTTTCTTTTGTTTTTATGTGAATACTCTCCTTACAATTCAAGCCAATCGTAAGGATTTGGCTGCAAAATTATAACATTTTGCAATATAATCAGCATTTTAGAGAGAAGATTTCTCTTTGAAAATCTCTTTCCTTATGAATTGGCGGTGTGATAACTTTTTTGTTATTTTGCAGATAAATACAAAAATACTGATATATGCATTGGTTTGACCTCAGTTTACAACTCCCGATAACAGACCCCACGTGGGTGTTTTTCTTGGTTTTGATCATTATTCTTTTCGCACCGATGATATTAGGACGTCTGCATATACCTCATATTATCGGCATGATTTTGGCCGGAGTGGTTATCGGTGAATATGGCTTTAATGTTCTCGAGCGGGACAGTAGTTTCGAATTGTTCGGAAAAGTAGGACTCTATTATATCATGTTTCTGGCCGGGCTGGAAATGGATATGGAGGATTTTAAGAAGAACCGGACAAAAGGATTGGTCTTCGGATGGTTTACATTTATCATTCCGATGGCATTGGGGGTATGGAGTAGTATGGAATTGCTGGGATATGGATTTACTACAGCGGTATTACTCGCCAGTATGTATGCTTCCCATACACTGATTGCCTATCCCATTATCAGCCGTTATGGATTGTCCAGACTCAGGAGTGTAAATATAACCATCGGCGGTACGGCGGTAACGGTTACGTTGGCTTTGATTATTCTTGCCGTCATTGGTGGTATGTACAAAGGAACTGTCGACGGTATGTTTTGGGTTCTGTTAGTGGTGAAAGTTGCATTTTTGAGTTTTCTGATCGTTTTCTTCTTCCCCGGCGTATCGGTCGATGGTTTTTCCGTAAGTACGATGATAGCGTAATGCAATTTGTCTTTGTACTCGCGATGGTCTTTTTAGGTAGTGGTTTGATGGAGTTTGTCGGTATGGAGGGTATTTTGGGAGCTTTTCTTGCCGGACTTGTCTTGAATCGCTTGATACCGCATGTTTCTCCTTTGATGAATCGGTTGGAGTTTGTCGGAAATGCCTTGTTTATTCCATATTTCCTGATTGGTGTGGGGATGATAATCGATGTCCGTACCCTGTTTACCGGTGGTGAAGCTCTAAAGGTTGCCGTAGTGATGACCGTATTCGCTACTCTAAGTAAATGGTTGGCAGCTTGGATCACACAGAAGATTTATCATATGCAGCCCAATGAACGAAGCATGATGTTCGGTTTGAGCAATGCGCAGGCTGCTGCTACGCTGGCAGCAGTATTGATAGGGCATGAAATCATTATGGAAAATGGAGAGCGGTTGCTGAATGACGATGTGCTCAATGGCACGGTAGTCATGATTCTCTTTACGTGCGTCATCAGTTCGCTTGTAACCGAACGTTCGGCAAGGCGTTTTGCTCTGCACGAAGAGATGCAGTTTGAAGATAATAAAGAGAAGACAGAACAGGAGCAGATTCTGATTCCGGTAGCAAATCCGGATACCATTGAAGATCTGATTAATCTTGCCTTGGTCATCAGAGATACTAAACAGAAAAGAGAATTGATTGCGCTCAATGTAATCAATGATAATAACAATTCGGAAAATAAGGAGTTACAGGGTAAGCGGAATCTGGAAAAGGCGGCAATGATTGCTGCTTCTGCCGATGTTTCGGTCAATATGGTGAGTCGTTATGATCTTAATATTGCTTCGGGCATTATTCATACCATTAAGGAGTATGATGCTACAGATGTAGTGATCGGTTTGCACCGTAAGGCAAATATTGTCGATTCATTTTTTGGTAATCTGGCCGAAAGCTTGCTGAAAGGTACCCATCGGGAAGTGATCATCGCCAAATTCTTAATGCCCGTCAATACACTTCGGCGTATTATTATTGCTGTGCCGCCAAAGGCTGAATATGAAACCGGATTTTCCAAATGGGTAGAGCACTTCTGCCGCATGGGAAGTCTTTTAGGATGTCGGGTACATTTCTTTGCCAACGAGCAAACCCTGATGCGGCTGCAGCAGTTGGTAAAGAAGAAGCATGGTAGTACACCCACTGAATTTTCCAGGTTGGACGAGTGGGACGATCTGCTTCTGCTGACCGGGCAGGTAAATTTTGACCATCTGTTGGTGGTTATTAGTGCACGGCGCGGATCTATCTCATACGACCCTTCATTCGAACGTCTACCCAATCAGCTCGGAAAATATTTCTCAAACAACAGTCTGATTATATTGTATCCCGATCAGTTTGGTGAACCACAGGAAATTGTTTCATTCTCTGATCCGCGTGGCTACAACGAGTCTCAACATTACGATAAGGTAGGTAAATGGTTCTATAAATGGTTAAAGAAGAATTAATGGAGAACTGGCAACAGAGAACAGAACTCCTTTTAGGAGCGGAGAAGATGGAACGCTTGCGGAAATCGCATGTGTTGGTTGTCGGATTAGGAGGAGTAGGTGCTTATGCAGCCGAAATGATTTGTCGTGCAGGCGTAGGGCGAATGACAATAGTAGATGCTGATATTGTACAGCCCACTAATATTAACCGCCAGTTGCCGGCTACTCATGCCACTTTGGGTATGGAAAAAGCGAAGGTGTTGGAAGCACGTTTCAGAGATATTAATCCGGAAATAGAGTTGACTGTATTGCCTGTTTATCTGAAAGACGATAACATACCCGAACTGCTGGATGCTGCACGTTATGATTTTATAGTCGATGCCATTGACACCATAAGTCCAAAGTGTTATCTGATTTATCATGCTCTTCAGCGACGCATTAAAATAATATCGAGTATGGGTGCAGGAGCAAAGAGTGATATTACACAAGTGCGTTTTGCCGACCTTTGGGATACTTATCATTGTGGTCTTAGCAAGGCCGTCCGGAAGCGTTTGCAAAAAATGGGGGTAAAGCGTAAGCTTTCCGTGGTGTTCAGTACGGAACAGGCGGATCCGAAAGCAGTATTGCTGACTGATGATGAGAGGAACAAGAAATCCACTTGCGGAACTGTGAGCTATATGCCGGCGGTGTTTGGTTGTTATTTGGCAGAGTACGTTATCAAAAAGATTGTAAGATTATGATTCATCTAGAAGGTATAACCAAGAGTTTCGGCTCTTTACAAGTATTGAAAGGGATAGATTTGGAGATAACCCAAGGAGAAGTGGTAAGCATCGTGGGACCCAGTGGAGCGGGGAAGACTACTTTGCTTCAGATAATGGGTACTTTGGACAGTCCCGATACGGGGATGATAAACATTGACGGTACCAATGTAAGCCGGATGAAGGAGAAAGAGCTTTCCGCTTTCCGTAACAAACACATTGGATTTGTCTTTCAGTTCCATCAGTTGTTACCGGAGTTCACGGCACTTGAAAATGTAATGATTCCTGCATTTATAGCCGGAGTGCCGACTAAGGAAGCTTCGATGCGTGCTATGGAGATTCTTGATTTTATGGGATTGAAGGAACGGGCATCTCATAAACCGAATGAACTCTCCGGCGGAGAGAAACAGCGGGTAGCTGTAGCCCGTGCATTGATCAACCAACCGGCAGTTATCTTGGCCGATGAACCTTCCGGAAGCTTGGATTCCCATAATAAGGAAGAATTGCATCAACTCTTTTTTGACTTGAGAAATCGTTTCGGACAGACTTTTGTGATCGTGACCCATGATGAAGCATTAGCAAAAATCACCGACCGTACGATCCATATGGTAGATGGAAATATCATTTGATTACTCAAAACAGATGTAGTGGCTGATTCGCTCCAGATCTTGAGGCGTAAACTCTTCGTAGAGAGAAAGTTGCTTCAGACTTTTTAATATTCCTTTCTTTTTTCTGTATTCTACGATTATTTTGGCTTGGTAGAAGTTGATGTAAGGATGAGCTTTGAGCCTTTCGATACCGGTTCGGTTGATATTCAGTCGTCGGGTATTGCCGGTTGCCACGTTAAACCAGGGGCGGAGCTTTTCTACATTGAGATGTATCTCCTTCAATTGTGCTATATCATAAAATCCTCCTAAACGGTTGCGATATCCTGTTATCATCCGGGCAATTCCACTACCTATACCGGGGATCTTCTTCAGTTCCGTTGTGTCTGCACTGTTCAGTTCGACTACTGTTCCGGCTGCATATTTAAAAAATTTCAGTGTGTCTTCTTCTATCTTTCGGGTATAGAGGCGAAGTGTATCTTTGGGCTTTGCGAGCGTAGCTATATGAATATAAGGTAGGAGCATTTCGTATTGTTCCTGCGTTAATCCGTATACTTTTCGGAAGTCTTCCGCCCGACGGAATTTTCCACCTTTATTTCGATACTTTAGGATGTTCTTTGCCATCCATGCCGGCAGTCCCAAATCAAGGAATCCGACAGAGTCGGTGATATTAGGGTCAAATGTAGTCAGACGGACTGTTCGTGGGGGCTGAAAGCGGTTATTGTGTGAATATATCTTTTGTTCTTTTTCGCGGATGGAGGACATAAAACCGGCATATTCCTTTTTAAACTTTTCCGTATCGTTTTTTGCCGTGTTCTCTTTGACAGGGATCAACCATCCGGCCACAAATACGAGAATACACAAAACGGCAAGTATCAGGATACCTTGCCGTTCTGCACGTGTGAAGTAAAAGAAGTCTTTCCACATTTTTATTTCAGTAGCCCCAGTTCATTAATGAAGATCACTGAAATGGCAATCGGGGCTACGTATTTCAGAATAAAGATAATCAGTTTATAGGTAGGAACTTTCAGGGTACCGTTATTCGTGATTTCCGACCAAACGAGTTTCTTATCCAGATACCATCCGGTAAAAATGGAAATGAGTAATCCGCCCAATGGCAACATCAGTTTGGCAGTTACGAAGTCGAACAAGTCGAACATACCCAGTCCGAAGATGGTGAACTCCTTGGTAACTCCCAGAGAGAGTGAACAGAGTATCCCTAACAGAATACAACCTGTCGTCACTAACCGGGCAGCTTTTCCCCTTGTAAAGTTGAACTCTTCGTGCAGGTAGGCCGTAACCACTTCGTGCAATGAGATGGTAGAAGTCAGAGCTGCCAGCGCCAGCAATACGTAGAACATCACTGAAAAAATATATGCCAGTATCGGTATTCCGCTGAAAGCCTGTTGGAACACGTTAGGAAGGGTTATAAAAATTAAACTGGGTCCGGCGTCCGGTTGAATTCCTACCGAAAACGCTGCAGGAAAGATGATAAAACCGGCTAGTACAGCGACAAATGTGTCGATGATTCCTACGCTGAAAGCCGTTCGGGTGAGGTTGGTATTTTTGCTGAAATAAGAGGCATAGGTACATAGGCATCCCATTCCCAGACTGAGTGAGAAAAATGCCTGTCCCATAGCTCCCAAAAATACATTGCCATCTACTTTACTAAAATCCGGTTTTAGCAGAAACTCTATGCCTTTGCCCGCTCCCGGCAAAGTGACAGAGCATCCCACCAGTATTAAGATAATGATGAAGAGGGTCGGCATCATAATTTTAGATGATTTTTCGATTCCCTTCTCTACCCCTTTCACGATGATGAAATGGGTAGCGAGTAAGAATAACGTGAGCCATAGGGCCGGACGCCAGGGATTGCTGGAGAAACTTTGGAAAGAAGAGATGAACTCCGCCGGAGTTTTACCTGCAAAACTGTTGCTGACAGCTTCGAATATATATTCTAATGTCCATCCGGCCACTACAGAGTAATAGCCAAGAATAAGGAATCCTGCCAAACTCCCATTCGTCCTACCCAACGCCATTGAGTGCCGGGAGCCAGTATCTGGTAAGCACGGGCAGTATTAGCCTGTGAGTGCCGTCCGATTAAAAATTCAGCTATCATAATCGGTAGTCCGAGTAGGAGGATGCATCCCAGATAAATAAGAATAAAAGCAGCTCCTCCATGATTTCCCGTTTCATAAGGGAATCTCCATATATTGCCCAGTCCGACGGCTGACCCTGCAGAAGCTAATATCACACCCAGTTTACTACCAAAGTTTCCTCTTTCTTTTTTTGTCATAAAAAGTATATGTTATCTTACAATTCGATAGATTTTCTCGCTTTAAACGTGCAAATATAGAAAATGTTCCTTATATTTGCGATTCATCTGTAATTTATTTAGGTATGCTATCGTATATTAAGAAATATCCCGTATCGCTCTTTATCATTCTTGCGGTCATCTATCTGTCGTTCTTCAAACCTCCTTCAACGGAGATTAGTAAAATTCCTAATATCGATAAGGTCGTTCATATTTGTATGTATTTTGGCATGTCCGGTATGCTGTGGCTGGAGTTTTTACGGGCACACCGTAGAGACCACACTCCGGTGTGGCATGCTTGGGTAGGAGCATTCGTTTGTCCGGTGTTGTTCAGCGGATGTGTAGAATTGTTGCAGGAATATTGTACGACCTATCGTGGGGGAGACTGGATGGACTTTGCAGCCAATACCACAGGTGCGGTATTGGCCAGTCTGATAGGATATTTTATTGTCCGTCCACGTATGTTAAGTAAAAAGTAGGCTTTTATAAAAATTCAACAACCGTGTTCAGTTTGATACCATTCGATCCTTTGATCAGGATGGTGTAGTCTTTAGGCTTTTCCGTTTGCAGTTCCTTTATCACTTCCTGTGCATTGGCATAGGTGTGATAAGGAGGATGAGTTGCTGTAAATTGTTCTCCAACCAGCAGGACTTTCTCAAAAGAGCACTCTTGCAGGAAGTCCACGATTTTGCGGTGTTCAGCTGCACTTTCCGTCCCCAATTCACGCATATCGCCTAATATCAGCATTTTCTTTTCCACAGTCATATTACGGAAGTTTTGGAGGGCTGCCATCATGCTGGTCGGATTGGCATTGTAAGCGTCTATAATTAGTGTATTATCCGCGGTTTTTTTCAGTTGTGAACGGTTATTGCGGGGAGTATAACCGGCTAGTGCTTCATCTATTTTTCCGGCTTCCACTCCAAAGAACCGACCGATAGTAACGGCAGCCAATGCATTTGGGAAGTTATATTCGCCGATAAGCTGAGTTTGCACTTTGTGCAAGTCACCATCTTTGCCTGCTTTCCATTCGAAAGTCAGATAAGGGGAATGCCCGGTCACATGTCCATTCACATAAAGTGAGTCTTCACTTCCGTAGGGAATCAGATTCAGGTCATGAGCGATGTCCATCAGATAAGCATTATCATGGTGTATAAAGACGGTAGAATCTTCCTTTTCACGGAGATAGTCATATAATTCTCCTTTGGTGCGGATCACTCCTTCAAAGGAACCGAATCCTTCCAGATGCGCTTTTCCCACATTGGTGATAATTCCATAATCCGGCTCGGCAATGTGTACCAGAAATTTTATCTCTCCGGGATGATTAGCCCCCATTTCGATCACTGCCAGTTCATGTTCTGCTTTTAGGCGAAGCAGAGTCATGGGCACTCCAATGTGGTTGTTTAGGTTTCCTTCTGTGTAGAGTACATTGTGAGATTTCGACAAGACAGCAGAAATCAGCTCTTTAGTGGTTGTTTTCCCGTTGGTTCCGGTAATGCCGATCACTTTTGTACCCAGTTGGCGGCGGTGATAATTAGCCAGTTGCTGAAGGGTTTGCAGGCAATTGTCCACCAGAATGATATGTCTGTTGTTTTCCGGAGCATATTCGGCTTCATCTACGATGGCGTATGCACAGCCGTCTTTTAATGCTTGAGCTGCAAAAGCGTTTCCATTGAATGATTCGCCTTTCAGGGCAATAAACAGTGAACCTGCAGGGCAGTTGCGGCTGTCGGTGGTCACTACGGCACAATCCAGGAATATCTGGTAGAGAGCAGAAAGTTTCATAATAATCGGTTTTTCTCTGTTGTAAGTGCAAAATTACATTTTCTATTTCAGATTATCATTAAACAAGAAAGAATTTCGCTTGGTATAGGAAATGACAAGCATTACGATGCTGATGCATAGATTGAATACAAAAGCAAACTGCTGAGATTTGATGTGGAATACAGTCGACTGGAAGAAGTCGATAATGAAGGGACATAGCAGGATGGCAAGATAGTTCATCGCCATTACGAATGCCAGTGCCAGTGTCACTTTGCGTGAAATAGCCGTATGGGTTGTCTGGTTGTAGACAACAGGTTGGATAACTCCGTACCCCAGCCCGACCAGGATACATCCCGGAGCTATCACCCATTCTTTGGGTGAGATCCAGATCAGTGCCAGTCCGATGCCGATACTCAAAAAACTGTAGAACTTTGTTTTCTCTTTCAGAGTGCCTACGATCCGGTTCAGAAAAAAACCGGGAGTCATGATAGCCAGAAAGAAGAGAGAAATCATAATACCGGAGTTACCACTGGTGAAATGATATTCTTCCATCAGGAATGGCAGGTTGAAACTGACTACCAGTACCAGAAAGGTAGCCAGTCCGTAAACACCCATAATGCCTGCAAGATGGCGAACGTGAATGCCGTATTTGCTGTTACCGGTATCTACATCTTCTTCTTTGTCTGCCGGGGCTTTGTCGTTGGTAAGCGAGGTACTGCCTTCGCTTGCCATGCTGCGTTGCAGATATACCGAGAGTACGAGTGAAATGATTGGAAGCAGATAGACGACGAATGGGAGATGCCAGTTGACTTCAGCAAGGTATCCGGTTACTGCCGTAGCTACTACCAGTGTTATGTTGGTGATGGCCGAACTTAATCCGAACTGTTTCACACGGTATGAACCTACAAAGTATTTGGAGATTAATCCGGTGGATAGCGGGACGATCAGTCCGGAGCCTACTCCCAGTAAGGCACTCACGGCAATCAGTTGCCACATCTGTCCCGACAGTAGGTAGAGCACTCCGCTTAGAGCAAAGATGGCAAGTCCGGCTTGGAGCAGACGGATGAAATTGACCCGTTCCGTCAGTTTACCTGCCAAAAGGATAAATGGGATAATCAATAGTGAAGGCAGAGACGAAAGCATCTGTATGTCCAGTTCGGTGGAGTGTGGAAAGATGGCGGAGAGCTTCCCCAGAATAGGAGAAACCGCCAGCCCCGGTAGGGCATTCAGGGCCGAGATAGACCAGATGCCGATGAGGGTAATAAGGGGAATAGTCCCATGGCCAGTTTGAATACGCATAGTTATATAGGTATTATAAAGTTTAGGTGTGTGAAGAACAAACGATCCGTTAGAATGTTCGGCACACAAGCAGCAGAAAGTGTGTTGGGATATCTTCCTATTAGGGCTGGAGATAACTTATTAACTTTTCCGTCGCCCCCCTTTTTAATAAACCCCAAATAATGTAAAACCGAAGAACTTTCATATCCTCTCACTGTTGTTGTGGGAAATTCGACGGGGAAAATCCCCATCGCCTAAACCTAATTAAAAATAAGAGTAATTATGGAAGATTTAAATTTCAGAAAAGGTGATGCTAAAACAGAAGCATTTGGTTCAAACAGAATGTTACAACCCTCTCCGGTAGAGAAAATACCTGATGGTCCTACTACTCCGGAAATCGCCTATCAGATGGTGAAGGACGAAACTTTTGCTCAAACTCAGCCCCGTCTGAATCTTGCTACATTCGTGACTACTTATATGGATGATTATGCAACGAAGCTGATGAACGAAGCTATCAATATCAACTACATTGATGAGACAGAATATCCTCGCATCGCAGTGATGAACGGTAAATGTATCAACATCGTTGCCAACTTGTGGAACTCTCCTGAAAAAGACACTTGGAAAACCGGTGCGCTGGCTATCGGTTCTTCAGAAGCATGTATGTTGGGTGGTGTAGCTGCCTGGTTGCGTTGGCGCAAAAACGTCAGGCCCAGGGTAAACCATTTGATAAACCTAACTTTGTCATTTCAACCGGTTTCCAGGTTGTTTGGGAAAAATTTGCTCAGTTGTGGCAGATTGAGATGCGTCAGGTGCCTTTGACGCTGGACAAGACCACACTTGACCCGGAAGAAGCCCTGAAGATGTGTGATGAAAATACAATCTGTGTAGTTCCAATCCAAGGGGTTACATGGACCGGTCTGAACGATGATGTTGAAGCCCTTGACAAAGCCCTCGATGCGTATAACGCTAAAACCGGTTATGATATTCCTATTCACGTAGACGCTGCCAGCGGTGGTTTCATCCTGCCGTTCCTGTATCCTGATACCAAATGGGACTTCCGTCTGAAATGGGTTCTTTCCATCAGTGTATCCGGCCATAAGTTCGGTCTCGTATATCCGGGTTTGGGTTGGGTTGTCTGGAAAGGCAAAGAATATCTGCCCGAAGAAATGGCTTTCAGCGTAAACTACTTAGGAGCTAACATTACTCAGGTAGGTTTGAACTTCTCTCGTCCTGCAGCTCAGATTTTGGGACAATATTATCAATTTATTCGTTTAGGATTCCAAGGATACAAGGAAGTACAATACAACTCTTTGCAGATTGCCAAATACATCCACAGCCAGATTGCTAAGATGACTCCGTTCGTCAACTACTCGGAAGATGTAGTGAACCCGTTGTTCATTTGGTACATGAAACCGGAATATGCAAAGAACGCCAAATGGACTCTTTACGATTTGCAGGATAAGCTGGCTCAGCATGGCTGGATGGTTCCGGCATATACATTGCCTGCCAAGCTGCAAGATTATGTGGTTATGCGTGTCGTTGTCCGTCAGGGATTCAGTCGTGATATGGCCGACATGTTGCTGGGCGACATTAAGAATGCTATTGCCGAACTGGAAAAACTGGAATACCCGACATCCACTCGTATTGCCCAGGAGAAGAATCTGCCGGTAGAAGCCAAAGTATTTAACCATACCGGTAAACCACAAGCTGCCAAGAAATAAATAATATGAATTAGTATGGACAAAAAAATATCTATTTCCCAAATAAAAGAGGTTGTGCAGCAGGCCTACGAACAGGTAAAAGGTAATACAGGCGGTAAGAATGCCGATTATATTCCTTATCTGGCCAATATAGACAAAAACCTTTTTGGTATCAGTGTCTGCCTGCTGAACGGTCAGACCATTACCGTGGGTGACTTTGATTATCGTTTCGGTATCGAATCCGTATCTAAAGTGCATACAGCCATTCTGATTCTCCGCCAATACGGGGCACAGAAAGTGCTTGAGATGATCGGTGCGGATGCTACCGGACTTCCTTTTAACTCTATCATTGCCATCTTGTTGGAGAATGACCATCCGTCTACTCCGTTGGTAAATGCCGGAGCCATCTCAGCTTGTTCCATGGTGACTCCGATTGGTAATTCAGATAAGAAATGGGACGCCATCGTACAGAACATTACCGATCTTTGCGGTTCTGCTCCACAGTTGATCGAAGAACTCTATAAGTCGGAGACAGCTACCAATTTCAATAACCGTTCTATTGCCTGGTTACTGAAGAACTATAATCGTATCTATGACGATCCCAATATGTCACTGGACCTTTATACTCGCCAGTGCTCTTTGGGGGTAACTGCACAGATGTTGTCGGTGGCTGCCGGTACGGTTGCCAATGGCGGTGTGAATCCTGTGACTAAAAAGCAGGTGTTCGATTCCGAACTGACTCCTAAAATCACATCTATGATTGCTACCGTAGGCTTCTACGAACATTCGGGCGACTGGATGTATACTTCAGGTATTCCTGCCAAGACCGGTGTAGGTGGTGGTGTGATGGGAGTATTGCCGGGTGTATTCGGTGTATCTGCCTTTGCTCCTCCTTTAGATGGCTCGGGCAACTCGGTGAAAGCACAGTTGGCCATTAAGTACATCATGAACAAATTGGGATTGAATGTATTCAATGGTGCGAGAGTGACCATCGTCGATTAGAAGTAGCGGTAACGCTTTACCGTTTTTTTGTTTAGGTTGCTCCGAGGGCGGTTTCCGCCTGAGGGGCAACCTTTTTGGGGTATTATCAGTCTGCTTTTATCAGCGGCAATGTAAGTATGAAGCGGCATCCCTTGGTATAAGTCTTATCTATGATGAGGCTCCCCCCTAGCTTTTCGGCAATAATCCGACAGATGGGAAGCCCTAACCCTGTTCCTTGCGAAAAATCGTTCAGCTTGGCAAAACGTTCGAATACATACTCTTGTTGCTCCACTGGGATACCTTTCCCTGTATCGGTAACGGTATATACAATCTGTTTTTCTGTGGGCGAGATGGTGTAAGCCAGCGTGATATTCCCCTTGTCAGTGAATTTAATTGCGTTGTGTAGCAAGTGGGTCAGTATCTGCGCTACCCTTTCCGGGTTGGTCAATATCATAAGTGGTCCGCATGACGGTTCGAAACGGAGTGATACCTCTTTCTTTATACTGTTCCGGGTTCGTTCGATGCTGAGCAGGCAACAATTGTTGATGTCCTCGGGCTTATCGTAGGGCAATATTTCCGACTGGTCTAGGTAAGAGATGTCGAGTACGTCATTGATCAGCCGCAGTAAATTGCTGCTGCTGATTTCGATGATCGAGGCGAACTCTCTGATTTCATCATTATCTTCTTCTTTGAAATAGTTGCTCAGTACCTGAGAGAATCCGACGATTGAATTAAGAGGAGTGCGAATTTCGTGTGACATACTCTGGATAAAAGTTGTTTTCATCCGGCTTGCGTTTTCCGCCTGTTCTTTGGCTTTGCGTAATTCTTCTCCGTTTTCTACCAATTCTTTGTTCTGCTGTATCACTTTGGCTTCCGATCTCTTCAGTTTTTATTCAACTTTGAGATGTGGAAAAAGTAACATCGTTCCTGCCACCAGAATAATGACCAGCGAGACAAGTGCGATATTGATTTTCTGCAATTTTTCTTCCTGCATGTGCAGCAGTAGTTCATTTTTTTCTTTGTGTAGCTGTTCTACTTCCATAATGGTATAGAACTCGTTGGTTGAGTTTTGTATTTCCTGGCTTCGGATGGAGTCTGTTGCCAGGATATAATCCCGATAATATTGGGCAGCCCGGGCCTTCTGGTTCATTTCCCAATAGATGTCGCCTTGTTTCTGGGTGAGTGTATAGTCCAGGTATTTGTTAATGCTCGATGAATCATTCTTGATCTCTTCTATCACGTCAAGTGCTTTCCGGTACTGTCCGGTGTTCCGGTAGTATTCTATTTGTATATAGAATAATCCGCTTTTATAGAGTGTGAGTGATTTATCTTTTTCGAACAATTGCTCCAACTCCACAAGTGTTTTCCGGGCTTTTTCGTATTCTTTTGTTTCCAGATAATATAGAATATAGGCTTTCTGTACAGTGAATATCTGATATGAACTCCTGGTACATTTCGATCCTTTTTCCAGTGCTTTCAGCGCTTCGTCGGGGCGGTGCATTTCAAGAGCGCATTGGGCGAGTGAAGCATATTGAGTGGGCAGATTGATATCTTCTATTTCATTTTCTTCAATCAAGGCTATTTGTTTCCGGAAGTTTTCATAAGCCAGTTTAGGATTCGATTGAGTCATGTAGATCGTCCCCAATGTACGGTAACATTGTACGATTCCGGGAATGAAATTATCAGCCTCCGCTGACTGAAGCATTTTCCGGGCTTCGTAAATGGCAGTGTTGGTTTGGTGTTGTTTGATATAATAGATAATCAATCGGCTTCCCCATGCAAAGTAGAAATATTTCAGTTCATTATTCCTTCGGCTGATTTTCTTCACGCGCTCTACCATGACAAGGATACTGTCCGGATTGTTTTGATAGTAGTAATAATCCAGTTTCAGGGCCACGGCAATCACCTGCATCCGTTTGTCATTTTTTTCTTGAGCCATGCGCGTAAGAGTATCATTTGTTTGCAGAAAGTCCGGATCTTTGATTTGTGCCTTACATCTGATCAAGTATTGTTGAAGAGTACTGTCCGTTTTAGCGAACAGGTCTTCGGCTTGGGCTTCGAATCGCGAACAAAACAAAACCAGCAGGAGTGCTATGAAGTGACGGTACGGTTTGGAGGACATATTTTTGAGTAGTCTTGATAGCTGCAAAGATAACTTTATTTTTAGTGTGCTGATAGCATTAGGACATTTATTTTTCTTTATCTTTGCGTCAATCAACCGTAATAACAGAAAATGGATTCAACGATTTTCAAAAGTCTGAATGTGAACGGTCGTTTACTTGATCTTTCCATTCCGCAGGTTATGGGTATACTCAATGTTACACCCGATTCTTTTTATGCAGGTAGCCGAAGCCGGACAGAAGCCGATATTGCCGCACGTGCCCGTCAGATACTTGATGAAGGGGCCTCTATGATTGATATAGGAGCTTATTCGTCACGTCCGAATGCCGAACACATCTCGCCCGAAGAAGAAATGCGGCGTTTGCGTACCGGTCTGGAAATATTGAACCGGAATCATCCGGGTGCTATCATTTCAGTTGACACATTCCGTGCCGGAGTGGCTGAGGAATGCGTGAAGGAGTACGGAGTGGCTATTATCAATGACATTTCGGCCGGTGAGATGGACGAACAGATGTTTCCGACGGTGGCCCGCCTGAATGTACCTTACATTATGATGCACATGCAAGGTACTCCTCAAAACATGCAAAAGGAGCCCCATTATGAAAATTTGCTGAAAGAGGTCTTCATCTATTTTGCCCGGAAAGTACAGCAATTGCGTGACTTGGGAGTGAAAGACATTATTCTCGATCCCGGTTTCGGCTTCGGCAAAACGTTGGAGCATAACTACGAACTGATGGCGCATCTGGAAGAGTTCGGCATTTTCGAACTTCCCTTGTTGGTGGGAGTTTCCCGCAAGTCGATGATTTATCGTTTGTTTGGAACCACACCGCAGGAAGCACTCAACGGGACAACAGTACTCGATACGGTAGCTTTGATGAAAGGTGCCGATATTCTCCGTGTGCATGATGTGCGTGAAGCTGTCGAGTCGGTTCGGCTGATAGAGAAATTAAAAAGTGTATCGGCTTGTTCCTGATACCCGTATACTTACCCCTTAATACTTTAGTCCCGTGTTTTTTGAATTTGGCATAAAAGATTTTATTGATATCCTGTTAGTGGCTTTCCTGCTTTATTACACTTATAAGCTGATGAAAGCCTCCGGATCTATTAATGTGTTCACCGGTATCCTGGTGTTTATCCTTATTTGGCTGGTTGTATCGCAGGTGCTCGAGATGAAGCTCCTGGGCTCCATTTTCGACAAATTGGTGAGCGTGGGAGTCTTGGCGCTGATTGTTCTGTTTCAGGATGAGATCAGGCGCTTTTTGCTGACTCTGGGTTCGCACCAGCACGCTAGTGCCTTGGTACGCTTCCTTACCGGCAACAAAAAAGAAAAACTCCAGCATGATGATATCATGCCGATTGTGATGGCTTGCATCAGTATGGGAAAGCAGAAAGTAGGAGCTTTGATTGTTATGGAGCGTAATGTACCGCTTGACGATGTCATTCGTACCGGTGAAATTATCGATGCCAATATTAACCAGCGGCTGATTGAGAACATTTTCTTTAAAAACAGCCCTTTGCATGATGGCGCAATGGTAATCAGTAAAAAACGTATTAAAGCGGCCGGATGTATTCTTCCGGTATCCCACAACTTGGACATACCCAAAGAATTGGGACTTCGCCACCGGGCGGCAATGGGTATATCGCAGGTTTCGGACGCTTTGGCCATCATTGTTTCCGAAGAAACCGGAGCCATCTCTGTGGCATGGCGCGGTCAGTTCTATTTGCGGCAGAGTGCCGAAGAACTGGAAAGCCTGCTGACAAAGGAAAGCTAAATATCACGCTCTCATACAAAAAATGGTTCTTCTTCAAATTTGCTGGTAAATTCTTTATTTCTTTATTTTCAAGTTGATAATTGTCCTTTTGCCTGCTTTAATAAGAAAAAACAGATACCGGCTGAATAAGATAGCTCAAGTTCCGGAAGTGAATTTACGCTGTCTGAACCGGTATCTTCATTCTTACACCTTTCTTCAATTAACATTGTTAACGTCTTTTGCAGGTTGTCAGGTTCTTGTGCGCAGATAACAAGTCTTTTGCATTTAAAGAACTTTTTATTCACATCCAAAGAACAAGCTTTAACTCTGTGTTAAAACAAAGCTTTTGAGGACAGAAATCTAACCTCTTAAAAATATTGATTTTCAGATGGTTTAGTCTAAGATTAGCTTCTTCACCTCACGGATGGACTCTTCGGGCGAAAGCCGGGATACTTCCTTTTTTGTCAACTATAAAAGAGGGCTTACACTTCCGAAAACTGAATTAGATTCCATGAGTAAAAGAAAACTTACTTTAGTGAAAATGGTCTGAATCTTATTCGGGCCCGCATGTCTGTGCCCAATAGCCCGAGTATGTGGGCCGATGAGCCCCGGTATGCGGGGCGGAGTAGAGATCGTATGAAAAATGGTAATTATCTTGTTCATAAAGGTTTGTGATATGGGGGGGATCAAGTTGTTTTCTTCTTTATTTGCGCAGGGAATAAGGGCTTTAGGAAATTGTGTGAAGAGCAATGAACCAATAGTATATTTGCATGTGCCCCAGTTGGATAATACCAGACTGTTATTGATAAGATTTATAGATGAAATTGGCGGTAGAAAAATAATATTTTATTTGTTACCAACTCTTTTTTTGATTTTCTTTGCAGAAGAAAATGATGAACAATGAAATTTATCTATAGTATCTTATTGGTTTTACTTTGGGTAGGGATTACAATTACTTTGGGATCCTATCTTTATCGTATGGGCCTGCCTGTTGTAAATGCAAGTGCACAAAAACTCTTGTTGCGGACAATTGATGAAGATCTGGAATATAGATTCCGAAAATTGAATCCCAATCATGCGTACGCTACCGGAAAAGAAACAAACAAAGCATAAGAAAGTAACCCTTACAGATAAAAAGTGGGACTTGCAATGTATGCCAATTTGCCATTGATACTGTTTATGCGGATACATCTTTTTATACAGAAAGCCAAGCAATCTTTCCTGATAGAACGAAACCCTATTCATGTAGATTCTCTGAATCAGAAATGGCAGTTGAAGCTTCGTATGGATGGCATCCGTGCTAAGACCGGAATAAAACTAATAAATTCTCTAAAGGATGGAGAGCGGATATCAGTGTCGAGTGGGTTAAATGAACCTGATTGTTTTTATTAGCCTATAGTACAGGAGTCGGTTATTGCATAAAAATGGATGCTTTTATAAGACCTTTTTGGGTGGACGTTATTTTAAAAGCGCATTGGAATAATATTCTTACTTGGTGTTATGTCCTTTTCTCACTGATCTTTTTGTTTGTTTTATATTCCGAGTGTTCGTCTCTTTCTTGTTCGAATTTTATCCGGGTCCAGAATAGAAGATAATCATGTTGAATCGTCGCAACCACTTGCTCAACAAAAAGGTGAATTTGTTTGGGAGGTCGATGGACTTACATTTGATTATCTGCAGAGGAGTATCATTTATCATGATCAGACTTGTATACTCCGAAAACAAGTTGCTGAGGTATTGTTGGCATTTCTTAAAGTACCCGGTCATTTGCTGTTGAATGAAGATCTGAAAAAACTATTCTGGAAAGAATTGGATAATGTCGATTCTTTTATGGAACGCAGGAACCGACTGATAACTGATTTACGTACCGATTTAAGGAAAATGGGGGCTAATCTTAGCGTTACCTTGGTAAATGGAGGCTATCAACTCCACTTTAGTTCAGAAAATAGTAAGAAATCAGTGAAAAATCAGTGAGAAATCAGTCTTTCTCACTGGCGGTGGGCGGATAAGCCATACCTTTGCAATAAAAACATAGAGTATGAAAAACGCAAAAATTACTATTGGACTTATCGGGCTATTGCTAATAGGTCTTGTTTCTGTGAGAAAAGAAGGAAAGGTACAAGAAGCCGGTTTACTATTACAAAATGTGGAGGCTTTGGCTACAGGAGAGTCGTTCCCGGATGGAGAAATAGCCTGTTTCGGTGACGGATCTGTGGACTGTCCGTTCACATATCTGAAAGTTGAGGTAGTATACCGTGAAGAATAATGGGACGGCCTATTAAACTTATCGGCTATTTATGCTTTCTGATGGCACTTTGCTCATGTAAAGAGACCAAAGAACAGCAAATATCCCGTTTGATTCACGAATGGGAGGGTAGAACGATTGTCTATCCCGCTGATATGACATTCAGTGTTTTAGGAAAGGACAGTGCCGGTTATTCGTTTCCTCAAAATGAATATACTATAATGACTTACGTGGATTCGGTGGGCTGTACCGGTTGTAAATTGCAACTTCCTACATGGAAACGTTTAATTTCTATGGTCGACACTGTAGCCGCTGGGAAAGTATCTTTTCTTTTTGCTTTCCATCCGAAAAACAAAAAAGAAATCTCTTTTCTATTGAAGAGAGATCGATTCCTTTATCCGGTTTTTATCGATGAAAAGGGTGATTTTGACGCTTTGAATCATTTCCCTTCGGATGTGAACTTTCAAACTTTCCTTTTGGACAGTCAGAACAAGGTGCTTGCGATTGGTAATCCTGTCCATAATAAAAAGGTGCGTGACCTTTATTTGCAAATTATTGCCGGACAGCAAACCGGAGTCGCTACCTCTTCCCAAACAAAAGTAGTTTTGGATAAAAAACTCGATGAAATGGGCGATTTTGATTGGAAAATTCCCCAGACCGCTACTTTTAGTTTGCGGAATCTTGGCGATCATCTTCTGATTATCGAGGACATAAATGCTTCGTGTGGCTGTACATCCGTCACTTACAGCAAGGAGCCTGTACCTTCAGGGAAGTCTGCCGATATTCAGGTTACTTACCGTGCAGAACATCCCGAACATTTTGAGAAGACCATTACTGTATATTGTAATACTCCCACCTCTCCAATACGTTTGAAGATTCGGGGTAATGCGATTGATGAAGAATACTAATAGTTAACCTTAAAAAATTATGGAGAATGTTAGCCTATGGAAAAAGTTTGATTTAGAAGGTAATTGGATTGCTTTTCCGTGGAAATGATAAGCGGAGTTAACGAAGTAATAATCGGCTAAAAAATGAAAACAAAAATGAAAACAAAAATAATGATTGCATTTGCTTTAGTGATGATAGCAGCATTTACTGGCTATAATGTCTGTAAAGTTCAAAGAACGGTACTGATTTCGGATATTGCTTTGGCAAATGTGGAAGCATTAGCTAGTGTAGGTGAAGCTGATTCGAATACAGCCTATGGATATAAAATGAAAAACTGTTATAATAAAAATGGAGCGATAATAGGAAATACTTGTGAGAGAAATTATCCTCAAGATGAGTGTAAGTATACTTCTACTTGGGGTACTTGCAAGTAATTTGTAATTATTATAGATTTACTCAATAGGATACCTGTTGTTGAAGCTTGAACCATAGTGGAATGGCAGGTATCTTTAATATAATAAATATGGGAGACTATAAACTGTTAGCATTGTCTATTTGTATTGTTCTATGTGCGTCATGTCATCAGAAAGAGAATCGCTTACGAGAACAAATTGTGATTGATTTATTATCCAATGTACAAGACACTTTGAATTATTCTTCTTTTGTAGATTCTATAAGTTATATATCATTGGAGACAACAGACCAGTGCCTTGTTGGTTCTATTAAGGATGTTATAATAAGTGATAAATATATTTTAGTCTTGGATAAAATCCTTCCGGTAGTTTGGATTTTTGATAAGGAAGGACATTATCTTACTAAAATAGACAGAAAAGGGGATGGCCCTGAAGAGTATGTGAACCTTAGTCAGTTTGATTACGACAGAAAAAAGGAACATGTTTTGTTATTAGACAGTTGGACACAATCTATTTTGTTCTATGGTTTGGATGGGAGTTTTGTCAAAAGAGTTAAGTTAGATACTTCACCTTCGGATTTTGTAAGATTGGAAGATAATAATTATGTGTTCTCTCGCTCTGGTGAAGTGGATAGCTTGGCTGGTATTTATTTGGTTGATGCTATGGGAAAGTTTACTTCTAAGCTTATAGCAAGAGATGATAAGTATCTTTTTAATAACTTTTCTGATAATTGGGAATTATCTGTTTTTGACGGTATTGTGGGCTTTATGGCTCCCTGTCTGGAGAATACAGTATATCACTACCAATCTGGCAAATTGATAAAAGCTTATCCGATAGTTATCGAGCCAAAACCTATCGGAAGTTATAATAAGGAGACTTCGATACGCAATATGCTTGATTTTTTAAGAACTAACTATATTGAAACATCCCAGTGGATTTTTGCGACGTACTGGTGTAATAAATATGGGGTAAGAATCATATTTTATTCTAAAGAAGGTGATTTTGCATTAGTCGGGAAGGAAACTAAAAATGACATCGACGGAGTTGAATATGATGGAAAAGCCTCTGCTTCAGATAATAACACATTGACATTTTGGTTGAGGAGTGAAGATGATACAGCGAATCCGGTACTTCAGATTCTTCATTTAAAGTAGTTCCGGTTGCAATCTTTTGGGGGATGGGGGAATTACTCTCTTTTTCAATACTGGAAAGTGCCAATTGGAAAATGAAAGTTTTTTGGGCTTTTAAAGTGCTATCGAAAGGAAACGTTTGGGCAATGCGACTTAGACTTTCCTCCTCCTGAAGGGGATAATAATGATTATCAATTAAAAGATGGAGAAGTTGATTCTCTTTTTAAAGTTGTTTGAATGATTATCTTTTTAAGTATCAGAAAGGTTACCAAATTTATTATGGTTTATTGAGTGCGTCTCGGGACTCTTGTTCTATATTCAATGGGTGTGTTGATGATTGGGTGTACAGGGCGAAGGGGGACGATGTACATATCATTCCTAATTTGATAACTTATGACGATAAGGGAGTGTATGGCTGTCTTGATATGTACACTATATCTTTGTTTTTGTCGTTAGTGCGATCGGGACAAGTGAATGAGAGTTTGGATAGGATTTTAGAACTGAAGAATTTGATAGAGAATTCTAATCCATTGATATTTTATTATCCTGTAAAAAAATAAATATCTTAGAAATAATAATTATGAAAAGAAAAAAGGACATTTTGATTGGAGATTAAATCTTTAAATACTATCTTGGCGCTTGTTATAGGATTTATCTTTTTGCAATGGTAAGATAATGATTTCTAGCTAAATAAACAAAAAAAAAACTATCCGGCTTTTGCAACAGCCTTTTATGGAAAATATTTAACAGTGTTGAACCATGATCAAACGACCGTATTTAAGCTTCACCCTACTCCTCTTGTTATCTATGTGTATCTTGGGGGGATGCGAAAAAGAGAAATCCCATACAGTCCTGGAATTGTTTTCTGAATCCCAATCTCTGTCTCCAAAGAAGGACTTTTATGTTAATGAAGATTCTATAGCAATAATAGAGGGATTAAGTTGTGACGGAAAGAATCTCATAGTTAATGACTATCACTCGGGATGTTGCTATACGCTGTTTGACAAAAAATCAGGTGAATATATCGCTCGTTTTGGGACTATCGGACAGGGGCCGGCTGAACTGCCTTCACCCTGTTATGGCTACTTAACGGAAAGCGGTTTCACTGTTTTTGATGACCAAACACGCATTGTGATGAAATACAGCCTTGACTCTTTACGCAACAGTCGCAAGAAGGATGGTTCACCGGTACGTCTGGCGCAATATAAAATTCCGGAGGCACAGATTTCGAAACTCATAGCGATAGATGATACGACTTTTTTGTGTGCTGGGACATATAAATCCCGTTACCAATATCTGTTATTTAACAAAAATGACAGTGTGCTGGATTACGGTGTGGATGTGTATAATGCTGCGGATAGCGCTTTTCAAACATATACCAGATATCTTTCTAATCAAGGAAATTTAGTAATGAACCCTGAGAAACATACATTTGCCGGTTCAATTAACTTCTCGTCCAACATAGACTTTTTTGAAATAGTAAACAATAAAATTGAGTTGATAAAAATCGTTGAGGTTGGGAGATCCAATCAATAAACCCGTTAATGAAGAAGGTATTTATTATGTCGATCTAACAGAAAATACTCAGACGGGTTATATAGATCTTAGCGCTACCTCTAAGTATGTTTATGCTTTGTATTCTGATAAAAAAATGTACGAAAATAACCGAAAATCAGATACCGTATTGGTTTTTGACTGGGATGGTAATCCGATTAAAAAATATTCGTTAGATACTGATGCTTATTATATTGCAGTGGATAGTACCCAACAGAGTTTGTTTGCTGCTGTGAAAAATAGTTCAAGTGGATGGAAAATAATATGTTATGCGCTAGATTAATGATTCACACCATATATGGATTTAGTCTTCCTGCCGATATATTTCCATTTGTTTTCACAGATAGTGAAAAAAAAGTACTTCTTTTGTCGTTTTATGTGTGGTGAAAGATTCGTTATATCGCTATCGGTTAAAAAAAGAATAGGAGGAAAAAGAGAATTGTTTGTTTGGTTATGGCGGTATTTACTGGTTATAATTTTTATATTATGAAAAATTTCAGTTTAATTGTGGTGGGAATATTGTTTATATATTGTGTTTCATCTTGTCGGAAACAGGTTGATAAGGGATTTGAAATGACCGTTGATCTGTCTATTTCTAATCCATATCTGCCGATGTCTGTATTGGTTGGACACCATTGAGTCTGTCAGGCTGCAATTACCTTCTCCTTATTTTTGGGGTATGGTCGATAATGTAATTTCAAAAGATTCTTGTTATTACATTTCGGATAGAAAGCAAGAAATGGCATTCCGATTTAGCAAGAATGGTACTTTTTTGAATGCGATTGGCCAGCGGGGTGAGGGACCGGGAGAGTATAGAGAGATGGATTCTTTTTTCGTGGGAAAGGGATTGTGTTTATGTCTGTGATATGGGTAAACGAACGATTTATTCTTACAGCTTTGATGGAAAATTTCTTCATTCGTTGAGCTTCCCTTATTCTCTTGTTTTCAATGATGTTGTTGAGTTGCCGGATGGCCGTTTTCTCTGCCATCGTCCTTCTCAGTCTGAAAACTGTAAAGGGCTTTGGATTCTGGATCAGAAAGGGAGAAGAGTGAAGAACTTATTAGAATATGAAAAAGGGACTCCTTGCAAGAACTCCTATTGGAATACGCTGTGTGCTCAAGAGGATGGAACTATAAAAATCTATAATCCGGTAGATGGAAGCTATTATCAATATGATGCTGTGAATGATACGGTGGTAAGAACCATGAGGCAGAAGTCCAATTTGCCTATGTTGGCGGATTTTCACTGCTCGGACCGGGAATTGTACGAAACGAAAGAGGAGTGCACATACAGTCTTTTTACAGTGGATGGAAAGAATCTTGTTTTCTCTCTTTGGTCTTTTAATTCAGCAAATAAGGGAATGTGGTCTGTCTATTTTAAGAAGGATGGGCGGATAGAGCAAGGAAATTTGACCAAGATGGATATTCCTGGATATTCGGAAATGGGACGTCCGGTTTCATCTAATATCCCTAATACATTTGTGACAGTTTATACAGATGAATTCCCGGATGATGCATTTCCGTCCGCTTATCAGCAACAGGAGATAAATGAGCAAACTGCGATACTTAGCCTTTTGAGGTTAAAATGACTACTGGGTTTGTTATGGGGAAGAATAAAACCGTTTTAACTATGAAATATGTATTGTTTATCCTGTTAGCCTTAATCTTAGCAGCTTGTCGATCGGAGAAAGAGAAGCAGCTGGAATATGCTTTGGATTTTGCCGGCGATAATCGCGTGGAGCTTGAAAAGGTATTAGAACATTATAGAACTGATCCGGAAAAATTGGAGGCAGCTCGTTTTTAATTCGTAATATGCCGGGATGGTATTCTTATGAAGGAAATGAACTTGATTCTATTCACCATTTATTAGTTGGGGTTTGTGAAGGGCGTTCTATATCTAAAAGGGAGAAGAATAAATGGAACAGAATTTCCTTTGACTCTCTCTCCAAGATATATGACGCCCAAGTGATAACAGCGGAATATTTGATAGATAATATAGACCTGGCTTTTGAAGTTTGGAGGAAATATCCTTGGAATAGAAATTTGCCGTTCGATGATTTTTGCGAACTGATATTACCTTACAGAATAGCCGATGAACCTTTATCGGATTGGCGTAAATTGTATTATGAAGATTATGGAACTCTACTCGATTCTCTTTATAAGGGGAGTGATGTTATTGAAGCTTCTAAGATCATTGACGGGAAACTGAGAAAGCTGTATTACATCTACAATACTGATTTTCGGGTACCTCACTTGAATGCTGTTTTTCTTTATCATAACCGGATTGGTTATTGTCGTGAAGCATGCGACCTGACAATATATGCTATGCGTGCTTGTGGAATTCCTGTTGCGACCGACTATTTTGTTTATTCACCCGATTATCAACATTATCATTGTTGGACGATGTTGCGTGACACAACGGGAACTTTTCTTCAATTCGGATTTAATGAGTTTGAAGCGTCACGTGATACCTTACGGCATGACGGAAGGAAAAAGGGGAAGGTGTATCGCTATTGTTTCGGTATGCAGGCGGATAAAAACTCCGGAACTTCGGGAAACAGGCAATTATCTCCTGTGCTTAAGAATCGATTTGTGAAAGATGTGACATCTGAATATTTTGGAAGTAATGATACGACAATACCGATACAAATGTCTGGAGAGCAATATATCTACTTAGGGATATTTAGTCCCGGCGGATGGATTCCTATAGATATGGCACTTGGTAATGCTGGTAAGGTTACTTTCCGGGATATAGAACCCGATGTGATTTATCAGACTCTTTATCAGGGAGATGGGGGAAAACTGTATCCGGCAGGATATCCGTTTATATCTAAAACGGGGGGTGGGTTTGTTTTGCTGAAACCCAATATCGATTTGATGGAGGAAGCTATATTAAGGCGGAAAATGCCTCAGCAAAAGACAATTGCGGAATGGGCTTATCGAGCTATCATAGGGGCAAAAGTTGAAGCAGCTGATGATTTGTCATTTATGCAGGCGGATCTGTTATGGCAATTTGAGGATACGCTTACCACTAATTATTATGTGTTGACTCCGCTTCTAAGAAAGAAGTATAGATATGTTCGTTATGTTGCTCCGATAGGGAAAAGAATGGAGTTGGCGGAACTGGCACTGTTTAAGGATTCATTCTGTAAGGAGAAGGTCCGGTTGGGGAGGATAAACAGTATAGAACCGATTGCAAAATTAGAGTATGTTACAGATGGTAATATACTGACTTATTTTCAGGCACGTGATACATCTTGTTATCTGGCCTATGATTTGGGGGAAAGTACGCTGATCGAAAGAATTGTTTTTCTCCGCGTAACGATGATAATTACATTTGGCCCGGGGATAATTATGAGTTATTCTATCAGGACGGAATAAATGGATGGAAGTCGTTAGGCAGCAAGGTGGCTACAGAAAGGGAAATTGATTTTCTGGTGCCACAAAATGCTCTGCTATGGTTGAGGAATCGCACAAAGGGACGCGAAGAGCAGGTCTTTATTTATAAAAATGGAAGACAATATTTTGCATTTGATTTATAACAACTTACCGGATTAAGACAATTGTTCTTCCGAAAAAGTATATATTTGTGTGTCAGTGTTTTGCGTAATCTATAATGAAAAAAAACGGAAAACTCTAATTCATCATCAAGCTCATATACTACGGCTGCATTTCATCCAGTATCTTTTCCGATAATTCGGCAATGGTCATTCGGGTATGTACTCCGGGTAAGCGGACTTCACTGGTCATACATTTTCCTTTGCAGAGATAGTAATAACCGTTATTGACCGAAAGCTGTTCGTCAGTCAGTTCGATATTCATTCCACTTCGGGACAACCTGCTGCATAGAGTTGAAGAACTGCCCGGGCATCAATGATGCGTGCCATTCCTAATGGGACACTTGGCAGGGATTCTACAGGGGGAAGTTGAAGAATAATCCGTTCAGTGCCGTTTCTTAGTCCGGCCCGGTAGAGTAATTGTGCCCGGACAGCCTCATTGTCAGCAAACAACTCGTTGATATACGAGCTATCATCGTGTTTATAGACAACAGCTATACCCGTTACTCGATTATCCTTCCGGGCAATGAGAACGGTATTTTGTGTCAAGGCAAGATCGGCAAGGACTACTTTAAAATCTGTAGGCGTATGTTGTAAACAACAGGCACGTTCGGATAGCTTGCCGGTCAGATATTGATAATAATCTTCTTGATATTCCGTCGTTTCTTCAATCATGGTATCCGGTTCCGGATCAATGGTCAACTCTGAAAGTGAGAAGACTTTGTGGGAGATACGGAAAACGGGAGTATAGCCTGTTTTGGCGTAATAACCGAATAGCCAGGGTTCGGCAGGAATCAATGTACTAAACAG
>VOFI01001706.1_pt1 | contig 36152 bp, 53 predicted proteins | sample 5384131 | NCBI WGS metagenome assembly VOFI01 (sample SAMN12384728, study PRJNA508395) | human gut metagenome | isolation source: healthy gut H | host: Homo sapiens | reverse complement strand
CGCTGCGTAGGCATGGACGCTATGAACGCTGTATTCTCCTCCACCTACGAGATCGACGAGGCTTGCGGCACCAAGTACCACGAGAACTTCCTCAAGTGCCTGACCCGCGTGCAGGATGAGGACCTCGCAGTTGACGGCGCTATGACCGGGCTGATCCGGATCTGTTCCTGCACGTTGTAGAGCGCACCGCTGACGGCGTATACGTTACCGGCGCTAAGGCTCACCAGACCGGCTTTGTAAACTCTCATGAGGTTCTGGTAATGCCGACCATCTCCATGCGCGAGGGCGACGAGGACTACGCTATTTCCTTCGCTGTACCGACCGATTCCAAGGGCATCACCCCTGATCTACGGCCGTCAGTCCTGCGACACCCGCAAGATTGAAGAGTACAACGACATCGACGTTGGCAACAAGGTATACGGCGGCCACGAAGTTCTCGTTATCTTCGACCGCGTATTCGTTCCGAACGACCGCATCTTCCTCAACGGCGAAGTTAAGTTTGCCGGCATGATCGTAGAGCGTTTCGCAGGCTATCACCGTCAGTCTTACGGCGGCTGCAAGGTCGGCGTAGGCGACGTTCTGATCGGCGCTACCGCTCTGGCTGGCGAGATGGCTGGCTCCTCCAAGGCTTCCCACGTTAAGGATAAGCTGATCGAGATGACTCACCTGAACGAGACCCTGTAAGCTGCTGCGGTATCGCTTGCTCCTCTCAGGGCACCAAGACCAAGGCAGGCAACTACCTGATCGACCTGCTGCTGGCTAACGTCTGCAAGCAGAACGTTACCCGCTTCCCGTACGAGATCGCTCGTCTGGCACAGGATCTGGCAGGCGGCCTGATGGTAACCCAGCCGTCCGAGGCTGATTACCGCAACCCGGAGCTCAAGCCGTACATCGAGAAGTACCTCAAGGGCGTTGCTTCCGTTCCGACCGAGGACCGTATGCGTCTGCTGCGCCTGATCGAGAACATGACCATGGGTACTGCAGCTGTCGGCTATCTGCCGGAGTCCATGCACGGTGCAGGCTCGCCGCAGGCTCAGCGCATCATGATTGCCCGTCAGTCCAACCTTGAAATGAAGAAGGAACTGGCAAAGAAGATTGCTCGCATCAAGTAATCTCTGAGCAAACTATAGGCACTCATGGGAGCACCCGTGAGTGCCTGTGTTTGCGTGTTATACCATACTGTTCCCATACCTATCCGAGGACGGTGTTCCTTATGACGTACTGCTGATCCTGCGCACCGGCTGCCCGTATCTCTATGAGGAGATCGAGGCCGCGCACCGTGTTGTTGTTGCCGCAGCGGATGAGATTCCGCAGGCGATAGATAGAATCAGGTCTTTCACGTCACAGGCGTGACCACTGTAAAACCGGTCGCACTATTATCAGGAGGATTGATAAACATGAAGAAAGTAAGCATCATCACCCCGGAGGAAGCTGCTCTGAAGGTTCAGGACGGCGATACCATTGCTACCGGCGGTTTCGTATCCTGTGCTTGCCCGGAGACCCCTTTCCAAGGCTCTCGAGAAGCGTTTTCTTGAGACCGGCCACCCGCAGAACCTGACCCTGTTCTTTGCAGCCGGTCAGGGCCACCGCGATGGCACCGGCGGTGACCATTACGGCCATGAAGGCATGGTTAAGCGCGTTATCGGCGGCCACTGGGACCGTGCTCCGAAGCTCGGCGAGCTGGCTCTGAACAACAAGATCGAGGCTTACAACCTGCCGCAGGGCGTTATCTCGCACATGTACCGCGATATCGCTGCTCACAACATCGGCACCATCACTCACGTTGGCCTGAAGACCTTCGCTGACCCGCGCAACGGCGGCGGCAAGCTGAACGACGTTACCAAGGAAGATCTGGTAAAGATCGTTAACATCGAGGGTCAGGAGCGCCTGCTGTACAAGGGCTTCCCGATCAACGTGGTGTTCCTGCGCGCTTCCTACTGCGACGAATACGGCAACTGCACCGTACACCGCGAGATCGGCCCGCTGGACGTGACCGCGATGGCGCAGGCGTGCAAGAACTCGGGCGGCAAGGTAATCGTTCAGGTTGAGAAGATCGTACAGGGCGGCTCTCTGGACCCGAAGCTGGTTGCTATCCCGGGCATCTATGTTGACTCTGTTGTAGTCGGCACCGAGGAGGAGAACATGCAGTGCCTCGGCATGCCGTACGACGGCGCGCTGACCGGCGAGTTCCGCATCCCGGTTGATGCAATCCCGCCGATCCCGATGGATGCTAAGAAGATCATCGCCCGCCGCGCTGCTATGGAGCTGCCGCAGGACGCTATCGTAAACCTCGGCACCGGCGCACCGGAGAAGATCGCTAACGTAGCTGCTGAAGAAGGCATCTCCAACAAGATGACTCTGACCGTGGAAGCCGGCTCCATCGCCGGTGTGCCCTACGGCGGCACCCAGTTCGGCGCTGCTGCTAACGCACAGTGCATCATCCCGCACAACGTACAGTTCGACTTCTATCAGGGCGGCGGCCTTGACGTTGCATTCCTCGGCCTGGCTGAGACTGCTCCGAACGGCGACCTGAACGTCTCCAAGTTCGGCACCCGTCTGGCCGGCGCCGGCGGCTTCATCGATATCACCCAGAACGCCAAGAAGGTCGTTTACTGCGGCACCTTTACCGCCAAGGGCCTCAAGACCGAGTGCAAGGACGGCAAGCTGGTCATCACCCAGGAGGGTGCCAAGAAGAAGTTCGTCAACAAGGTAGAGCAGATCACCTTCTCCGGCGATTACGCCAACAAGGTGCACCAGCCCGTTCTGTACATCACCGAGCGCTGCGTATTTGAGCTGCGTCCGGAAGGCGTTACCCTGAACGAGATCGCTCCGGGCATCGACCTGCAGACCCAGATCCTCGACCAGATGGAATTCGTTCCGAAGATGGCTGACGAGATCAAGACCATGGACGCTCGCATCTTCCGTGACGAGCTGATGGGTCTGGCTAACGACTGATCAATTCTATTTGTGCAGATTATGCAAACGGAAACCGGCCTTTTCATATAATTTTACAGAATCGACCAGTTTCCCTTGCATTCTGCCGAATGGTTTGATAAAATATTAACGAACTCAAGAAAATCGAGTTTCCATCACCATGCGGCGGCATAGTTTTTTCGCCGCATCAGTAGAAAAAGGAGAAACAGCTAAATGAACGTTTACATCTGTTCCGCTGCCCGTACTGCAATCGGCACTTACGGCGGCACCCTCCGCGATGTACACTCCTCCGAGCTTGGCACCGCTGCTGCAAAGGCAGCTATCGAGCGTGCAGGCGTTGACAAGGAAGCAATCGACGAGGTTCTGTTCGGTCAGGTACTGCAGGGCGGCGTAGGCCAGAACGTAGCACGTCAGGTTTGCCTGAAGTCCGGTCTGCCGATCACCACCCCGGCTATGACCCTGAACAAGGTCTGCGCTTCCTCCATGCGTGCCATCTCCCTCGGCACCCAGATCATCCGTTCCGGCGAGAACAAGATGATGCTGGTAGGCGGCTGCGAGTCTATGTCCGGTGCTCCGTACATCTCCCGCGATACCCGCTGGGGTGCTCGCATGGGCGACAAGAAGCTGGTCGACATGATGGTATACGACGGCGTATTTGATGTATTCAACCAGTACCACATGGGCATCACTGCTGAAAACGTAGCCGAAAAGTACGGCATCACCCGCGAGATGCAGGACGAGATCGCTCTCGCTTCCCAGCAGAAGGCAGCTGCTGCCATCGCTAACGGCCGCTTCAAGGACGAGATCGTTCCGATCGAAGTTAAGAAGAAGAAGGAAACCGTTATCTTTGATACCGACGAGCATGTAAAGCCGAACACCACTCTGGAGATCCTCGGCAAGCTGCGCCCGGCATTCAAGAAGGACGGCGGCACCGTAACCGCAGGCAACGCTTCCGGCATCAACGATGCAGGCGCTGCAATGATCATCGCTTCCGAGGAGTTCGTTAAGGCAAACGGTCTCAAGCCGCTGGCTAAGGTTCGTGCCTGGGGCTCTGTAGGCTGCGATCCGTCCATCATGGGCGTAGGTCCGATCGAGTCCACCCGTCAGGCTCTGTCCCGTGCAGGTCTGACCGTTGCTGACCTCGACCTGATCGAGTCCAACGAGGCATTTGCTGCACAGGCTGCTGCTGTTAACCGTGAGCTTGGCTTTGATATGGACAGTTAACGTAAACGGCGGCGCAATCGCTCTGGGTCACCCGATCGGCGCAGCCGCTTTGCCGCATCACCACCACCCTGATCTACGAAATGATCAAGCGCGACCTGACCATCGGTCTGGCTACCATGTGCATCGGCGGCGGTATGGGCGAAGCTACCATCGTTGAGCGCGACGAGCTCTGCAAGTAAGAATCTTGCTATAGGGGGGCTTCAAAGCCCCCTATATACCAAAATCAGTTCCGTAGAAACTGATTTTGGATACCCGAACGACGCCGCCCACGGCGGCTGGGTCGGGGTGTAAAAACCACGCGCATGTCGCGGGTTTTTACGAACAGAAGCATGCTTCTGTTCTATTTTTGACTGCAAACATCCTTTGGATGTTTGGTAATCTCCGAACGGAGATTGCTTTTGAGCGTTTTACGCTCATAGCACATATTCTGAAAGGAAGTCTTAAAAATGACTGACGTAGTAATCGAAAAAAAGGGTCATGTTGCGATCGTTAAGATCGAGCACATGAAGGCTATGAACGCTCTGTCCACCGACATGTACGCACAGCTGGAAGAGGCATTCGACGAGCTGGCTAAGGATCTGGACAACGTTTATGCAGTAGTTCTGACCGGTTCTTCCACCGTTAACAAGAAGGGCAAGACCGTTAACTCCTTCGTTGCAGGCGCTGACATCTCTGAGATGGCTACCAAGACCTGTGCAGAGGGCAAGCTGTTCGGCAACGAGTCCAACCGTGTTTGCTGGAAGATCGAGAACTTCAAGCGTCCGGTTATCGCTGCCATCAACGGCTTCTGCCTCGGCGGCGGCTGCGAGCTGGCTATGTCCTGCGACATCCGTCTCGCTTCCGAGAACGCTTCCTTCGGTCAGCCTGAAGTTGGTCTGGGCATCACCCCGGGCTGCGGCGGCACCCAGCGTCTGGCTCGCTTCGTAGGCGCAGGCAAGGCTAAGGAAATGCTGTACACTGCTCGCGCTAACTACACCGCTCAGGACGCTCTGAACATGGGCCTGGTTAACTACGTATATCCGCTGGAGAACCTGCTCGACGAGGCTGTAAAGCTGGCCGAGGAGATCGCTGCTCAGGCTCCGATCGCTGTTTCCCTGGTTAAGGAAGCTGTAAACGTTGGCATGCAGACCGACCTGAACTCCGCTCTGAAGTTCGAGGGCAACTGCTTCGCACAGTGCTTCGCTACCGAGGATCAGAAGTACGGCATGGCTTACTTCCTGGACAAGAACCGCGACAAGCCGGCTAAGGAATTCAAGAATAAGTAAGCATTGATACAGCAGGACCGCACAATTCAAAACCGGATTGTGCGGTTTTGACTAATCAATATTCGCAATACCTGTTCATCCATCCGCAAAGAGTGAGAGAGAGGGTTAATTTTAGCATGAAAGTTTGTGTATTCGGCGCTGGCAACATGGGCGCACGCATCACTGAGGTATTCCTGAACGCAGGTCATGACGTTACCATGATCGACATCAAGCCGGAGTTCACCGAGCGCGGCAAGACCGTTATCACACACGATTACGAGTTCCTCGTAAGCAAGGGCAAGATGACCGCAGAGCGCAAGGACGAGCTGCTCGCTTCCCTCAAGACCTCGGTTGACCGCAAGGACGCTGCCAATGCTGACTTCGTCATGGAAGTTATTCTGGAGCGCATGGATCTGAAGAAGGACCTGCTGGAGGATCTGGACAAGATTTGCCCCGCTCACACCATCTTCGCTTCCAACACTTCCGGTCTGTCCATCACCGAGATGGCTGCCTGCATCCCGCAGCGTTCGGACAAGTTCATCGGCTGCCACTTCTTCAACCCGGCTCAGATCATGAAGCTGGTTGAGGTTACCCGCGCAATCCAGACTTCGGACGAAACCTTCAGACCGCATTTGACCTGATGGCATCCCTGGGCAAGACCCCGATTGCCGTTAAGGAAGGTCCCGGTTTCGTTGTAAACCGTATCCTGATCCCGATGATGAACGAGGCCATGGGCATTGTTGCTGACGGCATCGCTTCCCCTGCTGATGTCGACATTGCTATGCAGCTCGGCGCCGGCATGAAGTCCGGCCCGCTCCACACCGCCGACTTGGTTGGCCATGATGTAAACCTCGCGATCATGGAGACGCTGTACCGCGAGACCGGCGATCCGAAGTACCGTCCGCATCCGCTGATGCGTCAGATGGTTCGTGCCGGCTGGCTGGGCGTTAAGACCGGCAAGGGCTTCTTCGACTATGATGGTCCTTTCGGCAAGGAGATCGTAAAGAAGTAATCGCTTTGCAATATGAAAAGCATCTGTGCTTCGGCATAGATGCTTTTTTATATTCTCAGCCTGTATTTTTTGCATATTGCACAAAGAATACAAGTAATGTTTATTTAATTCGCTAATTTTTGACATAAGCTATGGTAATTTTTTAACATACACGATATAATATTAACTGTATGGGAAATATAATCTAACCAATGCTGCAGAGGCGGTAAATGCTGCCACATCACCGCACAATGCCGCAAATACAGCATATCTGGTTCGGTTTAAACCAAGGTGCCCGCTGTACACACTGATTGTGTACAGGCTGGTTTCAGGCTCCCAGCATCACTGCGGCCACGCGTCCGGCATAGCTGTCCGGTCCGCAGCGTCGTATAATTTCACTGCCCATCGCCAGTCCTCCTCCTCCGCTGATCGGCTTCAGCAGGGTCAGGGCTGTGCATTCTTTCGGTATGCCCAGTATACGCAGTGCGGGCGCGAGTACGCTTGCCGCAATATCAACGGCACCTGAGGCGCGCAGCATGAACACGACTGTCAGCATCCCGACCATAACAGGCAGTATCTGCACCGCGGTTTTCAAACCGACGGCTGCACCGCGCAGAAAAGTTGGAAATACGTCCACGCCTTTGCACAGCGCATACAGGCTGATTCCCGCCAAAAGTGCCGGAATGAGCGCGTTCTGCAAAATCTGCAACAATCTCCCTCCTTGTATTATTTCCCTCGTTTGGAAATTTTTTGAGAATTGTTTGCTTATTCGACAAATTTCTTGCTTTTCATGTGTGATAATACTACTTGTAAGGCGCACTTACCTGTCCCGCTATTCCCCATCCGGAAAAAAGGACGCAGCAGCTTGCTGCTGAGCAGCACCGCCGCAACGGAAGCCGCAGAAGCTCCCCACACCGGCAGCATAATATCAAATGGCGCGTGTGCTCCGCAAGCCGCACGAACCGCCGCCACCGTAGACGGAATCAGCTGAATTGAGGTTGCGTTCAGCACGATCAGCGTCAGCACGGTATCCGGCGCTCCGCTCCGCCCTGCAAGAACATACAGCCGCTCTGACGCACGCAATCCCAACGGCGTTGCCGCGTTGGATAACCCCAGCAAATTTGCCGTTACATTGGCGCTTACTGCTTCCATCGCCTGTTTATCCTGCGATGCGCTTCCGAACAAGGGACGCAAAACAGGTGCCATCAGACGGGACAGCCGCTCTGCCAGTCCGGAAGCCTGCAGCAGCTCCACACCGCTCCAGAAGCACATCAGCCCGGTGATACTGATCGCCAGCGTGATCGCTTCCGCAGCTCCTGTGGGTACCGCTGCCGTAACCTCTGCCAGCCTGCCCGTGACCACACCGCATAGCAGCGCCATACAAAGGAACACCGTCCAGATAACGGACAGCATATCGTGTTCCCCCCTTCCGTCCAACATCCCGAGTGAGTGGGATTTGGTAATACATTTTTATGATAAAGAAATGGAGTGTGTTGAAAATGAAATCCACCGGTATTGTTCGTAAGGTTGATGAACTTGGTCGCATCGTGCTCCCGATTGAGCTGCGCCGCACTATGGGCATCGAAGTAAAGGACGCTCTGGAAATCTACGTTGACGGCGATCATATCGTCCTCAAGAAGTACGAGCCGTCCTGTGTATTCTGCGGTAACGCAAAGGACATTATCCACTTCAAGGGTAAGAATGTCTGCAGCGATTGCGCGCATGAGCTCGGCCTGCTTTAAGCCTTTATACAGCAACACTGTCACGCTGCTTCTGTTTGCCGACTTTCCGCTTGGAAAGTCGGTTTTTTTTTTCACCGCGTCGCCGCGCCGCTTCGGCGCGGTATTTCGCCTGTGTTGCTCTGCCGCCGCGTATATGCCGCTCCTGCTTGTTCACTTGCAGAACGGTCTGTACGCGCTCATACAGCTCGGTATTCAGCTTTTGCAGGCGCGTTGTGATATCCTTATGTACGGTTGACTTGGATATTCGAACCGTGCCGCAGTCTGCCGCACGGTGGCCTTCTGCTCGATCATGTACTGCGCCAGACGGATCGTGCGCTCCTCCGGTAAGCCCTTCACCGCTGTTTCCCCTCCTGCCTGATGAGGTTTCATCTGTGACAGTGTATGTGGATTCGGGGACGGTTAGAACGCATTTGTATCCGTTTAAGGGCAAAGAAAACGCGCTGCTATTGCAGCGCGCAGTCTGTCGAAAAAGTCGTATAGTCAGCATTTCGCGCGGCAGCGCGCATGAAATAGCATTTGCTCTGCAAATGCTCAAAAAGGGGGGAGCATGTATCACGCTTTTTTGACTTCTGGAGGGAGAAAGTTTCTAAACAGGAACTTTCGGACGACTTTGGAACGGCCTACGGTCCGTTCCTGCTTGTCGGCGAAACTGTAGTTTCGCGACAGCCTCAGCGCTGCTATTGCAGCGCGTGCATTCCCTGTGTGTGATAGGTGATCAGCTGATTCAGTCCGGCACGGACCTCGCTCGGGCGAACGCGGTTCTTGAGGATATGTACCGTCCCGTCCACCAGATTGCGTGCCATGATCTGTGCCATCATCGGGCTGTTCTCCTCGTCAGCCAGCATGGGCACGATCTTGGACGCAATCAGCTCAATCATTACCGGCCGCAGGTTTTCATATCGAGTGCCGTTGGCCTGCTCCATGATAAGAAGAAGGCCGTATTTCTCCGCCAGCAGCAGTGAGAGTACCTCCTCGGTGAGCAGCATGCGGAATTCCTGCGCGTCCATGTTCAGGTCAAACCGCATGCTGCGGAAGCGCAGGATCATGCGCTTCAGGCCGTCTGCAGCGCTGTCGGTCAGCTCGTAGAACAGCTCCTCCTTGTTTTTGAAGTAGTGGTAGAGGTTGCTCTTTGCTGATATTTACCTTGTCCGCGATCATCTGCAGCGAGGTGCGGTCATAGCCGCGCTGCAGGAATAAATGCTCGGATTCAAGCAGAATTTTGTGTCGAAGTTCGTCTTTTAGTACCTGCACAATAAGGACCACCCGTTCGTTTCTTGCATTTATTATAAAACAGGGCGACATAAATTGTCAAGAAAGCATAAAAAATTGAGAATGCAAAATGGAAAATGTAGAATTAGCGTGATGTTTTACCTTTGCGTGGGAGCACAATGTGCTCCCCTGCGGGGATATCGTGTGCATACCGTTACAAATAGACGTCCAATTCTTCTCAACCAAAAAGCGTAAAAAAAGAACCCGAAAATTCGGGTTCTTTTTGCTTTGCACTTACGCGCCGAATACCTTGAGGACAAAGCCTGCAGCAACCGCAGAGCCGACAACACCGGCTACGTTCGGGCCCATGGCCTGCATCAGCAGGAAGTTGCTCGGATTGGCCTCCTGGCCCTCAACCTGCGAAACGCGGGCTGCCATCGGAACTGCAGATACGCCTGCGGAACCGATCAGCGGGTTTACCTTGCCGCCGGTCAGCTTATACATAACCTTGCCGAACAGCAGGCCGCCGACGGTCGAGAACGTGAACGCGATCAGGCCGAGGATGATGATCTTGATGGTCTCCCAGGTCAGGAAGGTGGACGCAATCGCCTTGCAGCCTACCGACAGACCGAGGAAGATGGTGACGATGTTGCAGAGTGCGTTCTGTGCGGTGTCGGACAGACGGCCGGTTACGCCGCACTCACGCAGCAGATTGCCCAGCATGAGCATGCCGATCAGCGGAGCGGTATCGGGGATCAGCAGGATAACGATGATGGCAACTGCGATTGGGAATACGATCTTCTCGGTCTTGGAGACCTGACGCAGCTGCTCCATCTTGACCTCGCGCTCCTTCTTGGTGGTCAGCAGGCGCATGATCGGCGGCTGGATAAGCGGTATGAGCGCCATATACGAGTACGCCGCAATAGCGATGGCGGGCAGGTAATCCGGCGCCAGACGGGAAGCGACCAGAATGGAGGTCGGACCGTCCGCACCGCCGATGATGGCGATGGCTGCCGCTACTGCGCCCGGGAAGCCGAGCACAAGCGCGAGCAGGAATGCGGAAAAAGATGCCGAGCTGTGCCGCTGCACCCAGCAGCAGCGAGGACGGGCGCGCGATCAGCGGGCCGAAGTCGGTCATGGCACCGATACCGAGGAAGATGATGGACGGATAAATCGCATGCTGGACGCCCTGATAGAACACCCACAGCATACCGGGACTGGAACCGTCAACCGGTGCATTAAGCAGGCCGGTCAGCGGCAGATTGGCCAGCAGCATGCCGAATGCGATCGGAACGAGCAGCAGCGGCTCAAACTTCTTGCCGATACCCATGTACAGCAGCACGCATGCAATGATGATCATGATCAGGCTGCGCGGGTCCTCCGCGAAGGACGCGAAGCCCGAGCTTGCCAGAATGCTGCCTAATGCACCGAAAAACGAAAATTGCATAGTACGCGCCTCCCGTTACATCGTGCAGAGTGCTGCGCCGGTCTGTACGGAAGCGCCCTTCTGTACGCAGACAGAGCCGACCGTGCCGTCATGCGGTGCACAGATCTCGTTCTCCATCTTCATGGCCTCGAGAATAAACAGCACATCGCCTGCCTTGACAGCCCTGACCTGCCGTGCAGCGCACATCCAGAATGGTGCCCGGCATGGGCGCTGCAACGGTCTCGCCGCCTGCAGGCGCTGCTGCGGGTGCGGGTGCTGCTGCCGGAGCCGGCGCTGCCGCGGGTGCCGGTGCGGGAGCCGCGCCGGTCGGAACTGCGCTTACCGACCCCTTTTCTACTTCTACTTCAAACTGCTTGCCGTTAAGCGATACCTGATATTTCATGTTTCTTTCTCCCCTTAAACCGCCTTGATGGACTTAAATACAAGCTGATCGAGCGGAATGCCCGTTTCGTGGCTGACGATAGCCATAACGCAGGCCGCCTCCACCTCGCTGACGCCTTCCAGCTTGACCTGCGGAGCAGGTGCCGGTGCTGCTGCCGGAGCCGCAGCCGCCGGAGCCGCTGCACTGACCGAAGCCGGATGCGCGGTGTGCTTTTCGAGCACGCCCATCACACGGGAAATAACAGCGATGACACCCCAGAGAAGTGCCAGCATCAAAAAATACAATAACGATACCGGACAGGGCGATCATGAGCGCGTCCAGTACGCTGATCGGATCGTGTACCATGCTCACTTAACCTCCTTGAACGAATAGCTTGCGGTGAAGGTCTGCTCCCGGCGCTCAAAGAACTGCTCTGCCTGCTGCGGGAATGCGATATAGGACAGGACGTCCTCTTCACTGCGGGCATGCGTGCCGAGATGCTCGCGTGCAGCCGGAAATTCCGGCTCGAGCGTATCGGCAAAACGGCCGGTCATCGGCTGCTCGTCACCGAGCACCTGCTTGGCGAGTTCGGGATTGACTTCGCCCGGTGCCTTGCCGTATTCGCCGCGGATGTAGCTCTTGATCTCCTTGCCGATCGACTTGTAACGGCCGCCGAGGAGAACGTTGACCGTTGCCTGTACGCCGACCATCTGCGAAAGCGGCGTTACCAGCGGCGGATAACCCATATCGGCACGCACGCGCGGTGTTTCGGCGAGTACCTCATCGAGACGGTCGATTGCGTTCTGTGCCTTCAGCTGTGCCACCAGGTTGGACAGCATGCCGCCCGGGATCTGGTAGTTGAGCGCATCGGTCTTGGTGGACAGAACGTACGGGTCAAAGGTGCCGTTTGCAGAGAACTTATCCTTAACCGGAATGAAAAATTCGTTGATCCTGTTCAGCTCGTGAGCATCCACGCCGCAGTCGAAGCCCATCTGCTGCAGCGCGTAGACCATGGACTCGGTTGCCGGCTGGCTGGTGCCGCCCGACAAGCACGAGGTCGCGCAGTCGATGCCGGCCGCGCCCGCTTCCGCTGCCTTCAGATAAGTCATATAACCCAGACCGGTGGTCGCGTGTGTATGCACATAAACCGGAATTTTGATGTTCTGCTTGAGTGCGGTAACCAGGTCATAGCACTCCTGCGGAGACATAATGCCCGCCATATCCTTAATGCACAGCGAGTTGCAGCCCATGGCTTCGATCTGCCTGCCGAGCGAAACGAACATCTCCAGATTGTGGATCGGACTCAGCGTATAGCAGATACAGCCCTGTGCATGGCCGCCTGCCTTGAGACATTCGTCCACGGCGGTCTCGATGTTGCGCAGATCGTTCAGCGCATCGAAAATACGGATGATATCCATGCCGTTCTCGATGCTCTTGCGGACAAAACGGCGCACGGTATCATCCGAATAATGGTGATAGCCGAGCAGGTTCTGACCTCGCAGCAGCATCTGCAGCTTGGTGTTCTTCATGTGAGATTTGATCTTGCGCAAACGCTCCCACGGATCCTCATGCAGATAGCGCAGGCAGGAATCAAAGGTCGCACCGCCCCAGCACTCAATCGAGTGATAACCGGCCTGATCCATCTCATCGAGAATGCCCTCGAAATCCTCAAACGGCATTCGCGTCGCAATCAGCGACTGCTGCGCGTCACGCAGCACCGTTTCGGTGATGTGCATTTGTTTCACAAGTATGCCCCCTCCTTCGGGAAATAAATGGGTTTCGTGATTCCCCTCATTAACCCCATATATATAATTGTATCATATCACTTTCTGCACCCGCTTGCAAGATTATGATTTTCTAATTTTGCACAGCTGCACTTTTTACTTTTTTCACCGCATTCGGAATTGACTTTTTTGCTCTCAATGCAGTAATATAAATATATCGCGTGCTGCGATTCCGCACGAAAGAGCCGCTCGCGAAAACTTTTGTTTTATGTCTCAGTAGCTCAGTTGGATAGAGCACATGCCTCCTAAGCATGTGTTTTATCACAGAGAATTTTCTCTTGTCGCGGACTGTTGTTAGATAAAGATACGGATGGATTTTGGAGTTTACTCGTTCTGGACCGCGAAAAACGCGAAATATGACGCGCAACAAAATCGCCCCTTTAAACACTGTATTTCACGGTCTCAGTAGCTCAGTTGGATAGAGCACATGCCTCCCATGGGGCCGAGGGTTCGACTCCCTGGGACGCCAATCAAGAACGCAGAAGATATATTTCTGCGTTCTTTTTCTCTAACAAATTTCAAAAATTCTGTCTAATCGTCTAATAAAACCGCGATTTTTCTAATAACACGCGCCATTTTCGGTTGTTTTGAACACAAAAGCTGCTAATAAATGGCGTGTGACAGCCTGTTCCCCTGCTGTTAGCAGGAGACTGTCTGATATCATTTTTAACATAACCCTGTGGTGAAATTTTCATCACAGGGTTTTTTATTTTATCCGAAAATCATTTGAATGGAGGCAACTAACGTGCAAAAAAACGTCAAACCTCACATCGTTCTGATCGATGGAGTCAAGTATTACAGCGACAAGCCCGAGACCTGCCGCAGCTGCTTTTTCTGGAAAAACCGCAAGGTTCCCTGCATTCTCGGGCAGGAAAACTGCTACTATCTCGCTGAAATCATTCAGTCTGAACAGCAGAAGAAATGCGAGGGCTGCTGTTACGCATCCGGCCGCTCCTGCGTGAGTGCGACCTGCTATAAGGATTTGATGACGCAGTTCAACGCATCAAAAAATACAAAACCAAAGGAAGGTGCCGCAAATGACTAAACACGACGATTGTTTCCGCCGCTTCGAGCGGATGGCAAAATCCGCAAAGAGGAATTTGTCCGGGGATAAGCCCGGCAGCTGCTCGCGCTGTCTGTACTATCGCCCGGATTTTAAGTTCCGTTTCTATCAGTTCACCCGCTGTCCCTATGAATTAAAGGAAAATGTGTTTCGCCGCAAGCCGCTGACTCGCGACAAATTTTCCGGCAAGGGAGGCGCATAAATATGTCCGCAACGATCATTGCCGTCGCCAATCAAAAGGGCGGCACCGGCAAAACGACGACCTGCGAAAATCTGGGCATCGGCCTTGCGAGAGAAGGCAAGCATGTGCTGCTCGTGGATACCGATCCGCAGGTCTCTCACCATTGCCCTCGGGTACCCCCGACCGGATGATCTCCCGGTGACGCTGACCGATTTAATGACGAACATCATGCAGGAGCGGCCTGTCAACCCCGAAGAAACCATTCTGTCACACACAGAAGGCGTGGACCTCATTCCTGCCAGCATTATGCTGTCCGGACTCGAAGTCTCGCTCGTAAACGCAATGAGCCGCGAAACCGTCTTAAAGCAGGTTTTAGAGTCGGTAAAATCGCAGTATGACTATATATTACTCGACTGCATGCCCTCCAGATGGCACTTTCAAAAATACAAACTTCTTTCTGAACCAGTTCAATATCAACTTGGAATATCATCCAAAATTTTTAAAAGTTACCAGCAAACTTGCGCCAAAAAAGTACATATTCTATCTGAAAAGTGAAGGATTTAAATGAAAGGCAAAAGGAAGCCTTAACTTAATCCAAAAAGGTGAAAATAATAGCATCAATTGTTCACAGAAATGATTGTTTGCTCGTCGTGCATTACGAACGCGACAAGATATCCGGCAAAAAACAAGCAGAAGTAGGAGCTTATGGAGAAAAAATCCAACTCTCCATGCCACGGTTCCTAAGGCTGTACCCCAAAACGTGAAGTCTGGGATGCCGAGACGATTTTTCTCGCACTTGATATTTGCGATGATGCCCATCTGAAGCTGGCTATTAACCCGTCCTTTGCATGCAGTATGTGAATCGTTGAAATTCTTGGTCTGACATGGGACTGTGTCGATATTTCTCCGAAAAGCATCGCAGCCGGAACGGCATCCATCATGATTGAAAAGAGCTCCAGCGTGTCGACAAGACGGCCATGAAGTCTCTTGAGCAAAAAGATGTCCTCTTCCTCTACCCGCAGAGCTCGAAGCGCAACACGAGCATGTTCGTTCTGAAAAAGCCCAGGACCGAATCGAGCATTGGCAGGGTTTTTATTCTGGCGACCGTTGCCCACCAGCTTAAGGCATGGAAGCGCGAGCAGGAGCGCGCCAAGGGAGGCTCTCGGTGGGTGAGTACACCGACTACAACCTGATCCTCGCCAATGGTCTGGGTCATCCGATGGAGCGGACACGCATCACTGCACTTTTGAACGCGCGGAAAAGTCCCTGATTCACAAGAAACAGCTGTTTCCGGCATCAATCTGTCGCTGCTGAAGAAAATCTCCGAGAACCCGGACCTGTTAAAAATTCTGAGCGCGATAGTCGGCAGTCCTTGATGACCCGCCCATCTAAGAGAGCACCCGTGATTAAGTGCTCTCTTTTCATCTGCTGATCGTTGTGGTATGTTTAATATTGCATATTGTTATGTACAACACAATGCGTCTATTTTCCCCGCATCGTGGATGAATAGGCGCTCTTTTTTCGTGCCCAAAACCGTGGGCAAATACAAGAGATTGGATGTTGGCCATCAATAAATGGTTTGATTTTCCTCGCGGTTTAGAGTACAATAAAATTGTTGAAATTGCTCAAAAACAGTTCAAGGAATACTACCTATTACGAATTACGATATCACACAGGAGACGTCTTTCATGCTTAAACAAGGCCTTTACGAGCAAGTAGTGAATACCGAAATCAAAGATGAGCTGCGTCAGCTGCCGGAAGACAGCAAGCACGTCGAGAAAATCGACACAGCCGAGTCCTCCTCTGTCTTAACGCAGTACCTGTCCGAGGTCGTTCACAAAGGTCTTGACCGCATTGCGGGTGACGATATTTCTGCGCAGCTAAATCTGGTCAACAAAATTGTTGATCTGATTTCGCAGGAGACAGCGCAGGACGACCTGCGTGATTTTACTGTGGACGATGAGGGCGAGCAGTTATTCGCATTGCTGTCCCGCGATGATCCTATGATGCGCATCGGCCGGAAAAAAGCAAAGGATCTCCCCCGCCCTGAAACATCGATTGCTCAAAGCAGCTTATTTACCGGAGCGGTTCACGAGCCGCAGATGTTTTCCGAGCTGAAGAAAGAAATCGCCTCCGCAGACCGCATTGATATGCTGATTTCGTTTGTCAAATGGAGCGGTCTTCGTTTAATCATCGATGATCTTCAGCATTTTGCGGAACGCGGCGGCAGGCTCCGCGTTATTACGACAACATACATGGGCGCAACAGATGTGAAAGCGGTGGAGGCGCTTCGCAAGCTCCCCAACACAGAAATCCGTGTATCTTACGATACCGAGCGTACCAGACTTCATGCAAAGGCGTATATGTTCTATCGCGAAACCGGCTTTACCACGGCGTACGTTGGTTCTTCTAACCTCTCCAATCCGGCTATGTCCAGCGGACTGGAATGGAATGTTAAGCTAACAACCAAGGATATGCTGCCGACCATCCAGAAGATGGAGGCAACCTTCGATAGTTATTGGAACACCGCCAGCTTTGAAGTCTATGAGGACGGGTGCAGGGAAAGGCTGGAGCGTGCACTGTCAACAAACGGCAAAGCCAATCCGACAAGCGAGATGCAGTTCGTTTTCGATATTCAGCCCTACCCCTACCAGCAGGAGATTTTGGATCGCCTGCAGGCAGAGCGCGAGGTGCGTGGCTATTACCGCAATCTTGTCGTTGCGGCAACCGGCACCGGCAAAACCTTAATCTCCGCCTTTGATTACCGACGGTTCTGCAAAGCCTTTTCCGGTTCGAAGCCCCGTCTGCTGTTTGTCGTTCATCGAGAGGAAATTCTGAAACAGAGCCGAAGTGCTTTCCGTGCTGTGTTGAAAGATCCCAATTTCGGAGAGCTTTTTTGTGGGCAGCTTCAAGCCGAGCAGCCTGGAGCATCTATTTATTTCGGTGCAGACAGTAGCCTCCCAGAAGCTGTATGACGTTCTCCCGGAGGACTATTACGATTTCATCATTGTGGACGAGTTCCATCACGCAGCAGCGCCCACCTATCAAGGACTGCTGAACCACTTCAAGCCGAAAATCTTATTGGGTCTGACCGCAACGCCGGAACGCATGGATGGAAAAAACGTTCTGGATTACTTCAATGGCCGCATTGCATCTGAAATCCGACTGCCGGAAGCGATCGAGCGCAAGCTGCTCTGCCCATTTCAATATTTCGGCGTTTCCGATGATGTTGACCTGTCCAATATTCGCTGGACGCGCGGCGGTTATGATAAAGCTGAGCTTAACAACGTATTTTCTCTGAACCGTGCTGTCGCCGAAAAAGCGCGCCGGCCATATTGTCAATTCTCTCTATCGGTATGTAACCGACATCCATACAGTTCGCGGTCTTGGGTTTTGCGTCTCTGTCGAGCATGCTGAATTCATGGAGGAATACTTCTCATCGAAGGGTATCCCCTGCATGTCCCTTACCGGTACTTCCAGCGATAAGGAACGAACTGAAGCCAGACAGCGTCTGGTCTCCGGTGAAATCCGCTTTATCTTTGTTGTAGATTTGTATAACGAGGGCGTTGATATTCCCGAAATTGACACCATTCTCTTTCTGCGTCCCTACCGAGTCGCTCACGATTTTCCTACAGCAGCTCGGCCGCAGTCTGCGTCTCTCGGAAGGAAAAGAATGCCTGACCGTTTTGGATTTCATCGGTCAGGCAAACAAGCAATACAATTTTGAAGAAAAGTTTGCTGCCATGCTCTCACAGCACTCACAGCATGCAGTACGAGGTGACAAAGGGCTTTGTATCACTGCCGAAGGGCTGCTATATCCAGCTGGAAAGAAGGCTTCCGAAGTCATTCTGGCGAATATTCGCCGCTCCTTCGGTGACCGTGCCGGTCTGATTGCGCGTATCGAAAGCTTCACACAGGACAGCGGCCTTCCCCTTTCCTTGAAGAATTTCATCGGCTACTATCACCTCGACCCGCGGTCGATCTACGGTAAATTCTCCTTCTCCCGTCTCTGTGCAGATGCAGGCGTCCTTGATGATTTTATCGAACCTGCCGAAAGCATTCTGACAAAGGCGTTCAGCAAGCTGGTTGCCGTGGATTCCCGGCGCTGGATTAAGTTCCTGACGGATATTCTTCCGCGCTTCTCCTGTGAACTTGCGGCTTCGCTTTCCGATTTTGAAAAGCGCATGCTGCAAATGTTCTACATCACCGTATTTCAGGAGGCGGCAGACTGGCGTTCCCATACTACGCAAGCCAACATGCAGCTGCTCGCGGACAGTCCGATCATGATGCACGAACTGAACGAGCTTCTGTCGTTCAATCTGGAACGTATTGACTTTATCGATCAGCCTGTCCCGCTTGGCTTTGACTGTCCGCTGGACCTGCATTGCACCTATACCAGAGATCAAATCCTGATTGCAATGGACTATATGACGCCGAAAAATGTGCGGGAAGGTGTCAAATGGCTGCCGGACAAGCAGGTCGATGTGTTCTTTATCACGCTCAACAAGGCGGACAAGGACTACTCCCCCGACTACCATGTACAACGACTATTCGATCAACGAAAGCCTGTTCCATTGGCAAAGTCAAAGCACGACCTCCGATACGGCAAGCACCGGTCAGCGTTATATCAACCACCGGCAGCGCGGCAGCAAGGTCGTTCTCTTTGTGCGGGAGTTCAAGCAGGACAGCATTGGCGCTGCACCGTATACCTGTCTTGGAACGGCAGCCTATGTGAAGCACACCGGCAGCAAGCCAATGAATATTACATGGCATCTGGACCAGCCGATTCCGGCGAAGTATCTTCGCAAGACGAACAAGCTGGTAGTCGGATAAGGAAGGCATTTTATGAAAACAATCCGAGTCGTCGCCGCAGTCATTCGTGATGGCGAAAAAATCTTTGCCACCATGCGCGGCTACGGTGACTTTAAGGGACTGTGGGAGTTCCCCGGCGGAAAAATCGAGTCTGGCGAAACACCGCAGGAGGCCTTAAAAAGAGAAATCCGGGAAGAACTGGCCTCCGAGATTTCGGTTGGCGAGTTGATTGATACCGTTGAATTTGATTATCCGACCTTTCACCTTTCAATGGATTGCTTCTGGTGTCAGCTGATTCGCGGTAATCTTGAACTGTTAGAGGCCGCCGAAGCGCGATGGCTGACCAGGGAAACACTGAAAAGCGTGGATTGGCTGCCGGCTGATTCAGGGCTGATTGAAAAGATTGAGAAAGCGCTCGCTTTGCTGCCATCTTGAACTGTAATGCAAGGCGGTGCAGCCATCATCTGCGAAGCCTTTCCGAACTGATGCATTTATTCGTTAATCAGACAGCAAATTCACATGAATGTTGCAAGAGGAGCATTACTTTGACCCATCTTTTTTCGCCCTGTCCGCAGCGGCCGCCGATATTATGAATATTTCGCTTCGTTCCCGCCTGTCCGCCGCGCGGCTGACGTATATCGACAGCCTGCACGGCACCTCCCGTCAGCAGAGCTTCACCGCTTCCCTGCTGCTGGATGAGGCAATCCGCCTTTGCTGTCCGTCCGTGCCGCGCCCGCTCGACATTGCCGCGAACGAGAACGGCAAGCCGTATCTGACCGCCGCGCCGGATGTTCATTTCAGCCTGTCGCATTCCGCCGCATGGGCAGTCTGTGCGGTGAGCGACCACCCGGTCGGCGTAGACATTCAGCAGTGCCGCTCCTTCAAACCCAATATTGCCGACCGCTTCTTCCACCCCGATGAGGTGCAGTACCTGTCCTCGCTCTCGCCTGCCGAGCGCGAAAACGCGTTCTACACGCTGTGGTCGCTCAAGGAAAGCTACGTCAAGGCCGACGGCCGCGGTCTGCGGCTGCTGCGGCAGTTCTGCGTAGATATCGCCTGTCAGCCGCCGGCAATCACCGTCGGCACACCCGGCTCCCTGTTTGTGCCGGATTTCCCCGATCCCGCCTACAAGCTCGGCGTATGCGTGCAGAAAAAACGAGAAATCGCCCACTCTAACCGTTTTACCGCAGCTTTTCACCCCATAAAACGCAAAAAGAACCGATACCATAAGGTATCGGTTCTTTCTGTTTATTCAGACTCTTTCGCCTTGCGAACCGCTGTCGCCAGCTGATCCGAGCAGCTTGTGCCGCGTCCGCTGCATGAAATACCCTTGAAGTAGCCTTCAATCTGCTCCACGGTCATGCCCTCGACCACGCGGCTGATTGCCTGCAGATTGCCGTTGCAGCCGCCCTTGAAGGATACGTTGTGCACGGTATCACCGTCCAGATCGAACGAAATATTCATCGGACATACGCCGTGCGGCTTGTAGTCAAAATGCTGCATGTCTTTCCTTGTCCTCCCTAACTGATCAGAGCAAAGTGCGGATATGCGCCGCTGCCTGCTCGAATGTGCTTACCTCGGTGTAGGACAGCTCACCGACCGGTTTCGGCTTGTCCGTCCAGTTGAGCCACACGCCGTCAATGCCGACGTCGAGCGCGCCCTGAATATCGTGCGTGAAGTTATCGCCAACCATGACGGTCTCCTCCGGCAGACAGCGGCATTTGTGCATCGCCAGCCAGAAAATCGCCGAACCCGGCTTATCCACACCGGCTTCCTCACTCGTGACAAGGTAGTCCACCTTGTCGGCAATGCCGAGGTACTCCAGCTTTTCCATCTGGATATCCGCCAGCATATTGGTGCAGATGGCCACCTTAACGCCCGCCGCACGCAGCTCGTCCAAAAACTCAGCCACGCCCGGGCGCAAGGTCATCTTAGCAAACACCGCATTCCAGTACACGCGGAATGCCTCGCGCGAATAGCGAACGGCGTTCAGGCCCATGCGCTCGAGTGCACCCTGTGCAAACAGCACACGGTCATGCGTAGGCGGCATGGCAGGCTGCTGCCGTGCCAGACGCTTGCGGTTGACGCGGAATGCGTCCGCGAACCCCTTGCCTTTGTCTCCAAACGTGCTGATGGCCCACTCCTCCAGCTTTTCGTAGGCGTAGGCATCCCCGGCCTGAAAGCTGGTGTATAACGTGTCATCCAGATCGAAAAAACTGCTTTTAATCCCATAAAATCCTCACAAAAGTTTTTCGTTATAGACTGCGCGGCTGCCGCCTACAAACTTCGGACGGCGGCGTGCGCACAGCAGAACGGCTTCGCCGATCTTCTTGGTCTCAATGCGCAGCGGTACGACAACCGGCTTGATGTGCATGCCGATCAGCGTTCCGCCGATGTCCATGCCCGCAGAGGCGCTCTGCTTGAGCGACTCAACCGCCACCGGATCATCAAAGCGCTTGTACGCGGTCGTGCCGAACGAACCGCCTGCCTTAGGCTGCGGAACGACGTTGACCTCCTCCAGACCGAACTGCTCTGCCACAGCACGCTCCACGATCAGCGCACGGTTGAGGTGCTCGCAGCACTGTGCCGCCAGTTCCACGCCGTGCTCATGCAGTACGCTGTGAATGCCCTCGAATACCGCTTCGGCTACCTCTACACTGGAATGCGTGCCGATCTTCTCGCCCAGAATCTCACTCGACGAGCAGCCGACCACAAACAGGTCACCGATCTTCAGCTTGGCTGCCTCGCAAACCTGCTCTGCCGCCTTTGCACTTTGTTCTCTGATTTCAGAAAGCTCCATTTTCATGCCTCCCCCTTATAAGAGTACTATTAGTATAACATAAATGTCGGAACTTGTTAAGAGCGTTCGGAATATTCTGAAAATGGAGAATGAAGAATTGATAATGGAAAATGAATGTGCCGCCATACGGCGGTATTGAATAAACGCGCATTGCGCGTCACCGCAATTTTCCATTCTCCATTCTCAATTTTCAATTTACAGGGTGATTTTATGAACAAAAATCCACAGACCAAGGAGAATATTCCTGCCGGTCTGCTTTCGCTTGCGATGGCCTTTGTGCCGACGCAGGAATTTGATACGCCGTATGATCCGGTGCTGGCGTTCTCGCGCGGCACGATCTTTCCGGCACTCGACAAGCCGTTTCTCGGAGAGGAGGCAGTGCCGCAATGACCGACAAGGCCAAACTGCTCGGGCGCGTGCGCATGTACGATTTCGCGCTCGTTGAGGTGATCGAGTACCTCGACGGCCATCCGGACAACGCTGCCGCGCTCAAATACTACAACGAAATGCGCACGGCGTTTGACAAAGCCGCCGCCGAGTACGAGGACGCATTCGGTCCGCTGACCGCCCGCGAGGTGGATACCCGCAGCGGACACTGGACGTGGATCGACGATCCGTGGCCGTGGGAAGGAGCTGAGGACTGATGTGGTCATACGATAAACGATTGCAGTTTCCGGTGAAGATCAAGAATCGAATCCGCAGACCGCCAAAATTGTTATCTCTCAGCTTGGCGGCCCGGACGGCGAGCTGGGTGCGTCCATGCGCTATCTCAACCAGCGGTACGCCATGCCGTATAAGGAATGCAAGGGCATTTTGACGGACATCGGCACGGAAGAACTTGCGCACATGGAGATGATCTCCGCCATCGTGTACCAGCTGACGCGCAATCTCACGCCCGAGCAGATCAAGGAGGGCGGCTTTGACGCCTACTTTGTCGATCACACGACCGGCATTTACCCGCAGTCGGCCTCCGGTGTGCCGTGGAGCGCCGCAACGTTCCAGTCCAAAGGCGACCCGATCACTGATTTGTTTGAGGATATGGCAGCGGAAGCTACACCTTTACAAGAACAATTCTTTAGGCTTTTCGCACCATTTTAGTGTATATATCGCCACATTTCTGTATATTATCATACGCGGTATACTCATTGAATGATAATTGATCAAAAATTCCAATGAATCTCTATGGGAACCGTTTTCGTGCCCTTTGCGCGCCGACCGACAGTCACATAGTCAATCAGCGTATCGACCATCTCACGGTTCAGGTGCTCAATGTTCATGTACTTCTCGACCAGTGCACGGCGGTTATCTCCGATAGCGATTCGCTCCTCAAGTTCTCGCATCTGCTTTTCGCCATCCTCGATCACATGCTCCAGCCGATCACGCTCTCCGGCAAAATCTTTCGACATAGCAAGATAGTCCTGCTCTGTCAGCAGTCCCTTTACCTTGTCGAGGTACAGATTGCGAATGCCTGTTGTATATTCCTCCTGCTTCTGACGATAGGTGTTGATCTCCTTTTTGCAGGCATTTCTTCTGTTTCTGCAAATCCTTGCAGAACGCTACGCTCTCGGCCGCTTCATCCTTATCGAGAAATTCCTGCGCCATCCGGTTCAGCTCTTCCAGTACAGCTTCCTCCAAATGGCTGACCGCAATAAACGCACCGGGACAGGCTTCCACAGAGATATGCCGATTCGGACATTGCAGATAGTGCCGGTCCTGCGTCTTGGAGGACCGAAGCGTATAGCCGCAATATGCGCACCGTGCTTTGCGTGCGAAAATACCAATTTTTCCATCACTGAACGGTCTGCTGCGCTCTGCTCGCCGCCGACATACCTTGTCCCACAATTCCTGGTCAATAATCGGCTCGTGCGTACCACGCACAACATACCACTGATCTTTCGGACGCGGCTTACACTGCTTGGTTTTATACGACACACTGCCATACTTGCCCTGCACCATATTGCCGATGTAAATTTCATTTTCCAGCATATCCGCAATCGCAAAGTATTTCCACAAGGTGCTGTTTTTGCTCACCGCCTGCTTGTAGCGTAAGCCATGCTGTCGTTTGTACTCGGTGGGATTGGGAATCCCGCGTGTGTTCAAAATACGGGCGATCGAAGTTTTCCCATATCCCTGTGCAAATAGATTGAACACCTCACGGACTACTGCTGCCGCTTCTTCGTCTATCAGCAAATGCCCTTTGCGGTCAGGGTCTTTGCGGTAGCCGTACAGTGCAAACGCACCGATATGCAAACCGTTGACACGGCGGTTGGTCAGTACGCTGCGAATGTTATCCGACATATCTTCCAGATACCATTCGTTTACAAGACCGTTGATCTGACGTGATTTCTTGTTGCCCTTATTGTCCGTATCCGCATTATCTACAATGCTGACAAAACGGATACCCCAGATGGGAAACAGACCGTGGATATACTTTTCCACCAGTTCCAATTCACGGGTAAAACGTGACTGTGTTTTGCAGAGGATAATATCGAACTTGTGCTGTTCTGCGTCTTTCAGCAGCCGCTTAAACTGCGGCCGCCGCCTGTCTGCACCAGTATAATCATCATCACTGTAAATCTGATAAACTTCCCACCCCTGTTCTTCTGCATACTGCACCAGCATTGCTTTCTGATTCTGAATGCTGCCCGAATCATCGGTCGCACATAGCTTGTTTTTATCTTCCTCGGATAAACGGCAATAAATTGCTGCTTTTTTCATGTTCTATCCCTCATTCAGATAAGAACAAGCTGTTTCCTACTTTTATTGTAACGCATAACTGCACTTTTGTCATTGCCTTTTCTCCGTAATTTTCGTTTCTGTCCGTTCGATACGATTGATCATCTCTACCCATTTCTCTGTAAATCGTTTCCGGTCGCAGGTTTCCCTCCATTCTGAAAAACGTGTGTGCAAACCGCTTTGATCTGCTGTTTTGCCATACGGCTTCACCCTTCCTTTCAGAATAGCCTATGTTGCTCTCTGCTAATGTAAAACCCGCCTGCTGCAAAACAGGCGGGTTTTCTCATTCTACTCTCAAATCCAGTATTCGTTGCGGTCACTGTCCATGATGAAATCGTGTTCGTGCGAAACCTCGGTCACGACGGACGAGGGCGCATCCGCCCATGTACGGAGATTGCCGCTGTAATCGGAAACATCCGGCGAGGTGTCGCGTCCGGTAATCTGGCAGATTGCCTTTGCGAACGTCAGACGGGATACATCACCGCTCAGGCCAATGTTTGCCTTTGTCGCATACGCCACCAGTGAATTAAGCTGACCAGATGTAGCCCAGATACGCAGATAACCGTTCTTCGAGATCGTATAGTTGATCTCGTAATCGTCACCCTCGTCCATGCGAGCGGTATCAAATGCGGACGCAGGCAGAACGCCGATGGAAACGAAATACTTTGCTTCTTCCGGAATATCGTACTTGTATTTCGGAACGGTAATCGTGCCGCGCGCCAACCAAGTATTGCCGCCGTTTGCAATCAGACGATATACAACCGTGCAGGCTTCCTGCAGGGATACGCGATCATTCGGCCGCCACAGACCGTCCGCGTAGCCACCGAACAGCTGATAGTGAATATCCGTCAGCACCGGTGTACCGGACGAACCAGACGAAACCACCTCAATCTCCGGAGAGCGGCCCGAAGCCGAACCGTTGTCACCCGTAGCTGTGGCAAGATTGGTGTACGTCTTGCCGCCCGCATCGGTCTTAAACTCAACCGTGATTTTCACCACGCGCTTTTCGTTCGGCGCAATGTCACCGAGCTCCAGCGTAAATACTTTGTTCCGGAAACTCCATTTGCCGTTCAGAACACTATCCACATAGACGTTGTTCTTCAAAACCGGCGTTACCAGTGTGGTGTCCAGCGTATCTTTGAGGATAACCCGTTTCCACGTCTGGTTAGAATCATTGCCAACCGTGATGGTAAATGTCGCACGTTTGCGGTCTGCCGAAACGCCGTTCCCCACATTCACAACGGTTTTGTCAACCTCTTTGGTTACATAAAACGCTGTGGTGTCGTCCGGCTGTTCTGCCGTGTCAGGAATCGTTACACCCTTATCCGTTGCAGTGCCGTGACCGTTATCGCCATCAAGCGAAGCAGTGTTGGTAATCGTTGTACCAGCCGCACTTTCAAGCACCTGCACGTCAAAAGTGATTTCAGCCGATTCGCCCGGTTCGAGATCACCTACGAGCACAGACAGCGCATTGCCGCTGAGATTGTAAAGCGCAAACTCATTGTTGAGATACACGCCGCCCACCAGCTTCACGCCGGTCGGGGAGCGTATCGGTCATTACGACATTCTTCCATGCGGCAGTTGCCTTGTTGCCGTTCTTTGCAGTGATCGTGGGTGAAGGTATCGCCTACATTGGCAGTGGTGACGCTTGCAGACTTCTTTACGATCGGAGCAGCGTTGCCCTCGTCAATCTGTACGCCGCCGTCCGGCATGGGTGTTTCCTTGCCGTTATCATCGAGGATAGCAGTGTTTACGATAAACTTTCCCTGCGAACCATCATCTACGATTACATCAAAGCTAAGAACGGTCTGTGCGCCTGCTGCGATAGCATCCGGCGTGAAAGTGATTGTTTTCATCGTAACATTGTACGAATAATTGACCGTTGCCGAACCATTCTCCTGCACGTTTCCTGCAAAACTTACGCCGTCAGGCAAAACGTCAATCACTTTCATGTTCTCCCAATCAGCGGTAGCTGCTGCACCGTTTTCCAGGCGGATAGAATAGGTAATCGTATCACCAACTGCTGCGGTGGTCTTGTTTGCGGTCTTATTGCCCGCATGACCGTCTGCCGTACCATCTTCAATATCCACACCGTTATCTGTACCGCTCTTGTCCGGCGTATTGCTGCCGCTGACAATGGCGGTATTTTCAATGTGCATACCGTAAGCGTCGCTGTTGACGGTTACATCAAAATAAATTGCCTTGGTCTGGTTCGGCGCGATCTCACCGAGGGAAACGGTCAGGGTCTTGCCGGTATTGTCGTACTGATATTCTGCGGAGTAGCCGTCTACGGTTACATTGCCGCGGAAGGTCAGTCCGTCCGGAATGGTATCGGTCATAACCGCGTCGCGGATATTCACATCCGCGCCGGTAGCGTTCGCCGCGTTTACGGTGTAGGTGATCGTATCGCCAACCTTAGCGGTGGTTTTGTCTGCGGACTTGGAAACGGTCAGCAGCGCGTCACCGTCCGCGATTGCTACGCCATCGTCCTTGTCCTGTACCGGGTCTGCATTGTCAGAGGTCAGCGTTGCAAAGTTCTGGATGGTGGTGTTGTACGCGGATTCGTTCACCGTTGCGGTAAAGCCGATAATCTGCTTTGCATCCGGCTCAATCGTGCCGACATTGACGGTCAGCAGGCGGGTATTCTCATCGTAGGTGTAATCGTTCGTGTTCTTACCGTTCAGCGTGACAGAGCCATACTCGAAAGTCAGTCCAGCCGGAAGAACATCGGTGATAACGCCGTTCTCAACCGGAACAGTTGCGGTATCGTCGTTCTTTACGGTCAGCGTGTACGCGATCTTATCGCCAACGCGGGCAGAGAACTTGTTTGCAGTCTTGTCGATCTGCGGCTTTGCCTTGCCGTCACCAACGGTTACGCCGTTGTCCTTGCCGCTGGTGTCCGGCGTGTTGTCGGACTTCATCACAGCGGTGTTGTAGATGGTCTTACCATAAGCGGCGGTACCCACTACCGCAACAAAAGTTACCGTTGCGCTTTCTTCCACGCCGAGATCACCGACCTTAACGGTCAGAACGCGGGACGCTTCATCATAGTTGTACTCATTGGTCAGCTTGCCGTTCAGCGTAACCGAGCCGTACTGCATATCCAGTCCGTTCGGAATGGTATCGGTCAGCACAGCGTCCTTGATTGCCACGCTTGCGAACTCGCCGTTTGCCAGCTTGATGGTGTAAGTCACCTTATCGCCAACATTGGCAGCGGACTTGTCCGCAGTCTTGGTGACTTCCGGCTTGGTCTTGCCGTCGCCAATCTCAACACCCTTGTCCTTGCCCTCGGTGTCCTTGATGTTATCGCCGGAGAGGACAGCAGTGTTGTGTACGGTCTTGCCGTAAGCCGACTTATTGACGGTCACAGCGAAAGTTACGGTGCGTGCCGCGTTCGGTTTCAGATTGCCGATAAACACAGACAGCTTGCGGCTTGCGTTGTCGTAGCTATACGGATAGGACTTGCCATCCACCTGCACGCTGCCGTCTACGAAGTCAAATTCAGCCGGAATGGTATCTGCCATTTTAGCGTTTTCGATTTCGTAAACAGCACCGTCACCGTTGCCGACCTTGACGGTGTAGGTGATCTTATCACTGACATTCGCGGTTTCCTTTATCCGCAGTCTTGGTCACATACGGCGCGGTATCGCCCTTTTTTGACATATACGCCATCGTCCTTGTCCTCGTAAATATTGGTTTTCTTGCCGTCCGCAGCAGTTACATAACCGTTCGTACCCTTGGCAACAGCGGTGTTGTAGATCGTCTGATTGTACATATCACCGTTGATTTTCGCCTTGAAAGTGACAGTTACTGTCTTACCAGCGGCAATATCACCGAGGCCCACGGTCAGAGTGCCGTTCTTTGCAGTGTGGGTAGCCGCTGCATTGTTCACATACATGCTACCCTCAATAAAGGTCATACTGGACGGGATTTTATCGGTCAGCACGACACTTTTCCATGCGGAACTTGCCTTTTTATCGTTTGACAGCTTGATCGTGTAAGTGATCTCGTCACCTACCTTAGCGTCCTTGATGCTTGCCGTCTTTTTCGATGGACGGGAGCGCGTCACCGGTGCTGTACTTATAAGTGATCGTGCGGATATAGCCGCGGTACTCATACGCCGGAATGTCCTTGGGCGCGGATTCTGCGTTGCCTGCCGTAGTGACAGACTTTGCGATCTCCCTTGCCGTTGGCATCCACGAATTTCTCGACAATGATGTTGTACTTGCCGTCATTGTACTTCGCGTCATGCCATTCTTCGGCGGTATGGGATACCGTTGCTTCCATGAGGTCAGTATAGCCCCAGAACGATTCTGCAAGATCGTTGTACGGATTTCGCACATTCAGTGCCTTTAGCTTTTCGCGAGTAACAGTGCGGTTAATCATGCTGTTTACCAGCTTTACGGTTTCGGTTCGGGTGATCTCCTTGTTGGGACGGAAAGTGCCGTCCGGGTAGCCCCTGAATCCAGCCTGCTTCGCTGGCAGCATTGATATAGCTGTACGCCCAGTGACCTTTCTCTACATCGGAGAAAACCTTGCCGCTGGTGTATTTGAGGTTCTGGAAACGCGCCGCCGGCGCGGCGAACTCGGCACGGCTGATCGGCGCGTTCGGTGCGAAAGTGTCCTTGGACTTGCCCCTCCAGCAGACCGATATTGTACAGCGTTTCGACAGGCTCATAGAACCAGTTCTTTGCGCTTACATCCTTGAAAGTGCCGTTTGACATACGCCGCGTAAAGCTGGGATAATCACCGTCATACAGGCGGTAGAAGATCATAGCAGCTTCGGCGCGGGTCAGATCATCGTTCGGGTGTACGCCCTTGTCGGGATAACCGATGATGTAGGTCAAGTCCTTATGCGAATACACATACTCAACACTTTCGGTATAATCTGCGTAGGTGTAGTTTGTGATCGTCTGCGGGGACTTTTCCTCGTGCGTGACGCTGTATGTCTGCTTTTGGACAATCTCCTTGCCGTTTTCTGCGTCAAGATATTTTGCCGTCACCGAGGCCAGCGTGCTTGCAGACTTCGTGCTGACGGCAAACGAACTTGGAATAATCGTTGCCGCCATCGCCAGCGACAGTCCTGCTGAGGTGATTCGCTTTATGATTGACATTGTTTCACTCCTTCACCCATTTCTGTTAAGTAATCTGAAATACTCAACTGCCCCGGCAGCACGCCGTCCTGCAGCCACCAGTGCAGCACTTCTTCCCCGCTCTGCCAGACGAGCGATTGCCTGCTGTTCTTTATTCATTGCGTCCCATCAGCTTAAAATAGGCTTTCGGGCGTTTCGGCAGTTCCGTCCAGAAAATACAGCGTCCGTACAGATCGTGAACGAAACTCTCACGGCCTAAGTAAAGCTGTACGTCCATTTTGCCGTTCGGATACAGGCACAGAACCCGATGACCGCGTTCCGGCAGTATCTTATTTGCGTTTTTCCATTCCATAGATAAACCTCTCTGTAAAAAGCAAAACCGGAGGAATCCATGCGGTTCTTCCGGTTTGTGATTATTCTGTTGTCTGGATTTTTACACTATCATATATATCATCACCTCGCATTTCTCTGTCAGCCTATTCGTCCTCACCCCCCGGCTGCCGGGAAACATCAGGCGGTCAGCAGCGTACCGACCTCACAGGCATTGCACCTATCTCGTTGTCCGATCTTATAGCCTGCGACGCTTTCAACGCTCGGACGGTGACTGATCGGGAGTATCATTATCATCTATGCGGGTCATCGCCTTGTCGGGAGCCGCCCGACAGTTCGCGGCTTTGCGCCGCAGCTCTCCGCACAGAATTTGTACCTGATGTTTGATGTTCAGTTGCCAAGGAGCAGTGAGAGAATATTTATCCCCTCACTGTACCCCCAAGAAAAACGCCTACTGAACACCCTGAAAATCAGAATTTTTCAAAATATTTTTTCAGATACTTCAAAATACGATTTCGGCGCTTAAGCATTGCAGCCTGCGTAATACCCAATTTTTGTGCATATTCTCGGGTCGAATAGCCGTCATAGTACAGCGCTTTAATCAGCTTTTTGTCACTTTCCGGCAGTGATTCAATAACTTTAGGCAACTCATCCAGCATTTTTGCTTCATGTTCTGCTTCTTCCTCAAGCAAGCAATATTCCTCCGCACTCAGTTCTGCGTTTTCAACGTTTTGATATGTATACCATCCTCAATCGTGCGTTCCAGCGATATTTCGCTCTCTGCGGGAATATCCTCTCCGATATATCTTGCACGCCGGTCCATCTGCGAGTATGTATCAAATATCTCGTCCGAAACCTCTACATCCTGTCCGAACACAGTGATGATGTTTGCAACCACGTTGCCGTCCTTATCTTTAATCCGCTTGTAGTTGCGGTTTTTCTGCCACTTTTTCATTTTCAAGCTCCAATCTCAAAGTTTTTGTTTGAGATTGGAGATTATGGATAGCGGGCAATACAGGCTTGCCAGGAATCTATAAAAAGAGCGAAATACTCTGCACTTTTTGATTTTAGGGCAAAAAAATAAAGCCTTTCGCACAGCTATTAAGCTATACAAATGGCTTTGCTTCATAAAACATTTTACAAATCAAAACGCTACTGACAACACCCTTGATTAGGATTGCAGTAGCGTTCTGATCAAATTTTACAGATTTGAATTTTTTACTTCAATATTTGTACATCCGCCCACATATTATCGCTCACGAAGGCATTCTGGAACTTCCGGCTGATACGATTCAAACAGACAAGTAGTGCCCACAGAAGCGGTTGCTGCAACAATTGCCAGTGCAGTAATAATCTGACCACCATGCACAATACACCAGTTGATAAATTTTTTTCATAAAGATGCACCCTCCTTTTTACGACTTGCAAAATGTAATTTTATTTTTCCAGCAATCATCGTAGATGATGCTAAAAATCCACTGATAAGATAGTATTCTATATAACTGTTATTGGGCTGAACCCAAAGAAATACTATACATACAACCACATTCGCCAGCAATATCCATATACTTCTATTTCTGCTAATTCTACGACGTTTGTATGTAATCTGTTTATTAGCTGATTCGACCGGAGATAACAGCAAAATCAATATTGTTTCAATCACAATGAAGCAAAGAAACTAAAAAGGAGGCTCAGCAATACATCTCAGAAAAACTGATACCAAGTAAATTCCTGCAAATATTATACAGCAATTCAAATGATTATCCGCATGGTATCCCCTGCAAACAAGCGCAACGGAATAAATCCCAAAAAGTAAAATAAAATATACCTTTCTTCATGTAGTATAAATGAACACATTACCAAAATTACAATATTTAGAACTGCAGAAACAATCAATTCCAAGCCATACGCACAGATTTCCCATTGCTCATTTGATACAATAATCCGCTTCTTTTGGAGATAGTTACAATAAGAATCGACAAATTTCTTCATAAAAATACTCTATTCTCTCTTATTTACTTTACTATACCTGATACCCACTATTATATCGACCTCTTGAAGTATTTCAATGTCCTTGCAGAGTTTAGTCATGTTTTTGCAGTAATTAGTTGAAAAGATAGTATAACTATTATAAAATAATAGTATTAGTCGCTTCTAATTGGTATCCATACTACTTAGAATAATAGTATCGCTATACCTGAGGTGATTATAAATGACAGGTCTTGGAGAAATTATTCAAGCCAAACGAAAAGAGTTAGGGTTGACGCAAGAGCGTCTTGCTGAGAAAATCGGAAAAACCGCCGGATATATCGGCCAAATTGAACGCGGACTCAGTTATCCATCTTATCCGGTTTTATTACAGTTGATTGAGACATTAGAACTTGATGTACAATCTTTATTCTGCACATCAACACTCGAAGAAAGCGCAAAACTGAAGCAAGAATACGCACAACTCTATTCCAAACTCTCAAAGAAACAGCAACAATTAGCCCTTGGAATGTTAAAACTTATTTCGAGATGTGATTTTTAACAGGAGTATTTATGCGAATTGCAATTTGTGATGATGAAGATCAGGAACGGCTCAATATCGAAGCATTAGTCAAGCGATATGCCCCCGAATTATCTATTGTCCTTTTTTCCTCAGCAGACGAACTGCTGGCAGCAGCGAAGACGACATTTTTCCCATTGATTTTTCTGGATATTGAAATGGATGATACAAATGGCTTTGATGCTGCAGAAGAACTTATGTCAGGAAGCGCAAAAACCGCTTATTGTTTTTTGTAACCAAGAGCACCGAATATACGATTCGTGGTTATGATGTGGCTTTTCATTATCTTGTAAAACCTCTTAATGAGGCAAAGTTCCACGAAGTTCTAAAGCGCGCTTTGCGTCTGATTATTCCGCAGTATTTTACATTCTCCTCGAACGGCGAATTGTATCGTATCCCTGTACAAGAAATTCTGTATTTCGAGTCTCGTAATTATATGCTTTTCGTTCATACACAGCAGCAGATTTACAAAGCTCGCTTGAGCCTGAAAGAGGTCGAACCCCAATTATCATCAGCCAATTTTTTCTTCGTATTCATGCCAGTTTCTTAATCAATCTGCATCATGTAATTCGCATAACAAAAGACGATATAGAAATGCAGGACCATCAACTCATCAAAATCAGTAGAAACCGAAAGAAAGATGTCATTGCAGCTTTTACAAAGTTTGCGAGGGAAAACATATGACTTTGCTAATTGAAGCCCTCAGTGGTGTATTAGACACTTTTCTACTCTATCTTTTTGCATCTGGATTTTACTCAAAATATCGCAGCACTAAATACAAAGGACATTTATACTTGCTTGTAGGTATTTTTATTATCGTGATGAGCTGTATCCCTATGCCGGGTATACTTCGTATCCTACTTAGCTGGAGCATTATCAGTGTATCAACATATGCGATTTTTGAATCCACTGTTCGCAAGGCACTTTTAACTTCAACAGCATTTATAACCCTCAGTGTGTTGGTTGACGTAATATGTGAATATCCTTTTTATCTCTCCGGCATTTCACGAACGATTATCCTCGGACAGGGGTTAAGCACGCTGCATATTTATCATCTTTTGCAAAGCTGATAAACTTGCTGCTCATTCTTTTTTTATTGTCACACTGTTCGGCAAAAAAGGTTTACTTGATATTCCATTCAAAGAATTGCTCCCACTCACGACCTGCCAGCTAGTGTATTTATCTGCATTGTATCATTGGAATTGGTCGGAACCGTATCGCACTTTCTTTTAATATTATTAACACTTTCTATTGCCGGAATTTTGTACATCAACATTGTATTCTTCGTATATATGCGATCTATTCGTACAAATTACGAAAACGAGCAGCAGCGGCGTTTGGCTGAACAGCAACTCGAAACTCAGCTGTCTTATTACGAACAGATGAAATCCGCTAACGAGCAAACGCGAAGCCTGTGGCATGATATAAAAGAAGCAATTAACTGCTGTTACTGCATTAGTCAAGGACAGTGATGTATCACAAGCAGAGTTATATCTCGAAACCATTACCAAATCATTTAATTCGCTTAGCAAAATCGTTGATGTAGACCATCCGGTTATTAACGCAATTTTGAATGATGCACTGGGAAAATCCTCGCTTGCCGGTATTACTTTAAAAATCGACGTTTTTGTTTCCCTCAGCTTGCCCTGTCCCCGCTGGTTTTAAGTGTTATTCTCGGAAATACATTGGATAACGCAATTCGCGCGTGCAGCGGTGTATCTGCCGATACGCCTAAAATCGTAAGTTTAACTTTAAGACAAAAGGACAGTATTCTATATTACCGCATTTCCAATCCCTATGACCCAGAATTTTCTTCTAAGAAACGCGAGGGTATTCATGGTTATGGGCTGAAAAACGTCAGTTCCACAGTAGAACAAATCGGCGGCACAATGCAAATCAATCAGGAGAATAATCAATATACTGTAGAGATTATTTTGAATTTGTAAAATCATGGACGACAGTTTTAAAAGCTGTCGTCCTTTCTTTGTGCATTTTACTGCACCATACCTACCAAACTCTGCACTCATATTGTGCATTTTATCATATGTTGTATAATACAAATACACCAAATGAAGGGAATGACTCCAATGCAGTAAGTTCAGTTAATGAGTTTTCATCCAAGCCGAACTGCTAACATGGAGGTGAACAGCAGTATGACTATCAAAAAGTTTCTTGCAGGCAGTCTTTCTTCCGTAATGGTTCTCTCGTGTCTCAACATAGGTGTCGCTGCACTGGAACCCAACGCACTCGATGATGCCACGATCAATCAGTTGAAGGCAACCGCACAAAACGAGATTGAGCATTTTTTCCGTGAGAGCGATGAAGACCTCTATTCGCTTGTTGGCTTCCGCTTCGATGACAGTGAAGTAACCCAGTCCGACGGCTTGGTTCAGTACGAAACCACAGTAACTGTCAGCGAACGCCTTAAAGCACAGAGCGTTGAAGAAATGCCGTACATCGCTGGCTATCTGGATGAACTCGGCGCTTCTTCGTATGCCACAATGGCCGCATCCGATAAGGCGGAGTTGGCAAAATCCACTTTCGGCTTAGATCAGGATGTTACTCTGACAGCGGCCCAGCAGAATGTTGTTGACACATTCGTTCAGTCGATGGATGCAACTGTTGAGATGTTCGACGAATACATTGGTGAAACCAGCGATTTTACCTATCACATCAAGGTTTCTGCACCCGTTGCCGAGCCGGACAACATTACACTAACCGGCCTTGACGAGTTCGACAATGATGTCAATATCAACGAGTACGAGCTGCGGTCGTATGATGATATTTACCGAAATGGTGCAGAAGATGCGCAGGCTGCTGTTCAGAGCATGATGGTTTCCCCGCTTGGGTTGCAACCAAGAGCAATAACTACAACAGCTATAACCGCATTGCCGCCCGCGACTACGCATACAAGTATTGGTCGTCTTACAATCCGGCATATACCAGCTATAAGGGCAACGGCGGTGACTGCGCTAATTTCGTTTCTCAGTGTATCCATGCTGGTGGTATTCCCACCGATGCAACTTGGAAAGCCGATTCTGTTTCGTGGATTCGTGCATCCGCAGTACCCTCGTATATGGTAAACAAGGGTTATGCAACAAAAACCAGCTACACCAATGCTACGGCTGGCAGCTTTGCCTATACTTCCGAGCGGTGCGGGTCATATTGTGTAGCATCAATGATGGTGCTAAAATCGCGTACACAGCACACACCACCGATCGAAAAGACGCTGCGTTCTCCTCGGCAGATTTGAACGGCAATTACAGCTTCTATGTAATCAAAAACTACTAACGCATACCTGCTGTAACAACGATAATCATTCAGGGAGGTATTGCACATGAAGAAAAAGCGTTTTCGCATCCCAATTATCGGCTTGATTTGCTGTATGCTGCTGGGTACGATTGCTTTCGCAGTCAATGGCCGCAAAATCACTGCAACCTACGGCGGCATCACCATTTACCTGAACGGCCAGAAACAGGTTGCTACCGATGTAAACGGCAAGGTAGTAGAACCGTTGATCTATCAGGGTACGACTTATGTGCCGATACGCGCTGTCAGCGAATGGCTGGGCAAAACGGTTACATGGCAAGGCAGCACCCAGTTCTGTTCTTATCAACGATTCTGTCTTTTCTGACAGCGACGTTTCATCTGCT
>VOFI01004139.1_pt1 | contig 36162 bp, 67 predicted proteins | sample 5384131 | NCBI WGS metagenome assembly VOFI01 (sample SAMN12384728, study PRJNA508395) | human gut metagenome | isolation source: healthy gut H | host: Homo sapiens | reverse complement strand
TACGTATTGCTGCCCAAGCCCCGACGGAGAGTCCTTCTCCGTCGCTTTCTGGAACTTCAGAATCGCGGAGATCAAAACCGAAAACGGCGAACTTATTCACCGCTGTATCACCATGTTGTCTCTTGACACTGTATACCACTGCTACAGACACCGCAATCGGTTTTTACGTTTTTATCGACAACCAGCACGAACCGGCAGTGCACACCCTCCTATCGTTCGCAAAAAATCACCGGCTGCTTTTCCGGCAGCCGGTGATCATTTTCAGCCTTGTAAATTTTCATCTTCGACAAATTGATAGAACGCCGCCTCCTGCGCGGTATCCTCCGGCGGACCGTGCCGACCGGGGCGGCATAGACGATAAACTCCTCCTCGCCGTCCAGCCCGAACAGCTCGCGTTACAGCTCATGGCGGAAGGCGCGCGCAGGCCGCAGGTGCCGAGGCCCTGCGACGCGCAGGCGAGATAGAGATTTTCGCCCACATGCCCGGCATCGACGAGCAGCGGCGCATAGCATAAGGCCGTAACGCCACTCCGCGCGATAGGGCACAACGGACCAGTAGAAGATCACGCTGGCCTTTGCCGCCCAGCTCTGGCCGCAGAGCGTGTCGGAAACGACGTCCTCGAGCCGCTCGACGGGGTGCAGAAACTCGAGCGCATGCTCCAGCGGCAGGTAGTGATACGCGCCGGGGGCGCAGGCCCTCGACATAACGGACGACGAGGTACGTCTCAAAGGCATGGCGTGCACCGCCGCTCGGGACGGTGCGCAGCGTGGCATAGGCCCGGCTGCGCATGGCGCGCACGCCCTGCGTGGCCCAGAGCAGGAACGAAAGCTGCAGCAGACTGAGCTCCCTCCGTATAAATTCTGGCGCTGCGCCGCCGCGTCAGCAGGTCATACAGGCCGCCGCCCTCCGGCAGCGCGGAAAAAATCGCGCGGCAGCACCGTCCGCTCGCCGCCCATCGGGAGCGCTTGCAGCGGAGGCTGCGGCAGCTTTTTCCCTGATCGGAGACAAATTCCGTGGTATCGTCGTCACGATAGCCCATGAGGAAGCGTCTTCCCTGTTCGGTGCATTCGTCCATAGTCAGTCTCTCGGTTCCCGCCCGTCACGATGAGCAGCAGGCGCAGGAACTGCATAATGAATCGGTCACGCTCAGCGCGGCCATAGGTCAGGAGCCGCAGCTGTGAGCACACGCTTTGCCGCGGTCTGCTCCTCCGGCAGCAGAAAGGGCGCTCTCATCGATGGCGTGCAGGGGCGCGGTGGCTGGCGTTGAACTCCGTCGGCAGGGTAACGAGGCTGGAACACGACGCAAAGGCCGTAGCAGGCCACGCCCGCCAGCGCCACATAGTAGTAAAAAGATCTGGCCAAGGCCGCTCAGGACAAGACCCAGAACGATCAGCGGCATGGAGAGCCGCGAGCCGATGTTCGTCACGGGGACGATGGCCGCGCGGATATAGATCGGCGCATAGTGCCGCGCGTACTGCACGGCATGGCCCAAGCCTCGTGCGCGGCCACGCCGACTGCGGCGGGCGTGCCACATTGTATACGGAGTCCGACAGGCGGATGGTGGTCCTTCGGGTCAAAAATGATCCGTCAGCTCGCCGGACACATGCTCCCAGGCATCGGTCACGCCGTGCGCGCGCAGCACCGCCATGGCGGCCTTCCCGCGCCGGTCATGCCGCGCGCGCATTGCGCACCTGACTGTAGCGGCGGAACGTGCTTTGACATGGGCGCTGGCCCAGAGCGACAGGATCACCGCCGGGAGCACCAGAACGATATAGTACCAGTCTACATAGAAAAACGGCATTGCGCCTCACCTCGCATGGAAATTATACTGATATTCAATTAAAAACTTTCATTCATGGAATGGAAGTTTTTAATATGAAGATCATTATGAGACGAGATTCCGTGATTTTGTCAAAATCACGGAATCGGTTACGCCAAAGGCGGGACCTTTCTGATTAAAGAATTTAATCAGAAAATAGTATTACAGCGGCTGCGGCTCCATGGCGTCGTGGAGCTGATCCGTGATCGCGCCGCGGAAAATGCGGTCCGCATGGGTATGGACGGTGTTGAGCGCTCCGGCGGAGTGCTTCCAGCTCGATCTTGCCGTTCATGAAGACGTCGTTGTCCAGAATAAAGCGGACCTCCTTGTCCTCGACATTGCCGCGCTTGACCATACCGGGGCCGCAGTTTCAGCTTCCAGGCGGCAGCCGCCCGCCAGTGTCATCTCCATCCTGCGTGACGCGCTGGACGCTCTGCTCCTGCACACGTCCTCCGCCATCAGCCAAGATAGGCCCGGGCTGAATAAGGTCGCGGAACGGCACGCCCTCCAGGCCGAGGGCGCGGCGGGAAAAAGCCGTTGATGTAGCGCAGGCCGATGCGCTCAAAATACGCCGGGTGATAGATGGCGACGAACTGTGCCAGCACCTCGTCGAGCTTCCGGGCAAAATCCTCCCACGTCGTATAGACCGGTGTGGCCAGCGCAAGGAAGGTGTTTGTCAGGTTGACCTTCCAGTCGCCTGCGGCCGTCAGGAACTGATAGTTCACGACCGTCGGCTGCTCCTCGAGCTTCATGGCGCCCGGCTGGCCGATCACCTTGGGCGGGAGCTTTTCCAGATTGCGCGCATAGCGCGGAACTCGGCGCGGATGGCCTCCTGAAATTCGGCAGGCTCCTTCGCGCTGATGGAAAGGATCGTCGGAAAACGGAGCTGACAGATCACCTCGATCAGCTGGCGCTTGCCATAGAGAACACGCTCCGATGCAGAAAACATAGTCAGGACTCCTTTTTTGTGATAGCACCGCTGTCTTCGGCCTTCGGCGGACCTTTTCCGCCGATGAAAAGTGGGACATACACAAAGTATGCCCGCATCAAAGCTCGACTCGACGAAAAATCTCGCCGAATGCACGACAAACCCTGCGGTACTGCCCCTTTATTTTATCTCATTTTGTGCATTCTTCAAGCTTTCAAAACCGATGAATATATCCGCCGAAGGCCGAAGATGCATTTGTGCGGTGTTGTCACTATTATAGCACGGTGATTCAATGGTTTGCAAGGTCATTCACAAAAATGTTATACTAGAATCTGATAAAAAGCTTTAAAAGCTTTTTATAGCGCCGAGGGCGCGTCAGATTCTGCATGAGACGGCGCAGCGTGCGTCAGCACGATGCGAGTGTGCGTAACACACGGGATTCCTGATGAAATGTTTTAATCAGGAATCAGTATTACATGTCCGCCTCGAGCAGACGGTCCAGGATCGCGCCGTGGGTATAGAACGACGTTTCATACGTCAGGTAGCGCATGGAGTTCCGGTCCCACAGGAACTGCAGCTGGGCCGGAATTCGTCGTCCTGCTCCCAGAAGCGCAGCAGCACCGGGAAGAACGGCAGCACCGGCAGCACGGCGGAAAAATCGCCGGGGCCGTCCGTTGGTGTGCCGCCGAGCCGTGCCACGGCCTGCCGCAGCCGGTCGATCCGGCCGGAGAAATGCTGCGCGGCGGGCGGCGTGACTGGAGGCCTTCAGCTGCCCCTGCAGCGTTCCGGCCTGCACGGCGTTGAAGCTGTCATGCGAACACCACTGCCCGGCCAGAACGGGGGAAACCGTTCGGATTGCTCAGCAGGTCATAGGCCGTCATGGCCGCGACGAAGGGCGCAGGCATCCAGACGCCGTCGTGCTGCCGCTCGGCCGCGCCGTCCGTACGGGAAAGGCGCAGCGGCTCATGCAGAAGCTCCAGATAGAGATAGGGTCTCATCGCGCCGCAGGGCGAATCGAGCCGCGATGGCATCGAGATCCTGCGCGGCGAAGCTGCGCCCTGCCGCCTGCGCCTGCAGATCATAGTTGGAGAAGGTCTCATATCGGTTCCATCCTTTCAGCTTGTCAAAAAGTCCCGCCGCGGCTGGCGATCAAACGCGAAAGGGCACCCTGACGGTTTCCTTTCACACGTTTCTTCCCCTGAAGCTTTTGGCTTGGTTGGTTTTTTGACAGTCTGCTTTTTTTCTTTCGGGTCTTCAGATAGCGCTCCGCCTGCCGGAGCTGGGCGGCCGTCGGCTTGCCGAACGCCTCCCGCGCTCCGCTCTGTGCGGCTCCTTTGCGGCAGGCTGCGCCTTGCGCGGCTTTGCCGCAGGTTTCTTTTCTGCGGGCCTCTCCCGCTTCTGCGCGGGGCGCTTTTGTGCAGGCTGCTTCTGCGCCGGGTGCGGCGCCTTTTTCTGCCTCGCCGCGGCGCGGATGGATGCACTTCAGGCCATAGCCGATCAGGTCCGTGCGCCCGGCCTTGACAAGGGCCTCGTGGATAAGGGCATAGTTCTTCGGGTTCCGGTACTGGATGAGCGCGCGCTGCATTTCTTTTTCGTGCGGGTCCTTGGGCACGTAGACCGGCTGCATCGTCCGAGGGTCAAGCCCCGTATAATACATGACGGTCGAAAGCGTCGAGGGCGTGGGATAAAAGTCCTGCACCTGTTCCGGCATATACCCCAGATCCCGCAGATATTCCGCCAGCTCCACCGCCTCGGTCAGCGTGGAGCCCGGGTGGGAGCTCATCAGATAGGGCACGAGATACTGCTTTTGCCGAGCTTTTCGTTCAGCGCGGCATATTTGCGGCAGAATTTTTCATAGACCGCGTGGCGAGGCTTTCCCATATAGCGCAGGACCTGATCCGAAACGTGCTCCGGCGCGACCTTGAGCTGGCCGGAGACGTGGTACTCCACCAGTTCGCGCAGGAAGGTCGGATCCTCGTCGGCCAGCAGATAGTCAAAGCGGATGCCGCTGCGGATGAAGACCTTCTTGACGCCGGGGATGGCGCGCAGCTCGCAGCAGGTTCACATAATCCGTATGGTCCGCCCGCAGATTGCGGCACGGCGTCGGAAACAGGCACTGCCGGTTCTGGCAGGCCCTGTGTGTCAGCTGCTTTTCGCAGGCAGGATGGCGGAAGTTGGCCGTGGGGCCGCCGACGTCGTGGATGTAGCCCTTGAAGTCGGGATGCTGCGTCATGCGCGCCGCCTCGGCCAGCAGGGGAGTCATGGCTGCGCGTCTGGACGATGCGGCCCTGATGGAACGTCAGCGCGCAGAACGAGCAGCCGCCGAAGCAGCCGCGGTTCGAGACGAGGCTGAACTGCACCTCGGCGATGGCGGGCACCGCCGCCCGCCTTGCGGTAGGACGGGTGATAGGTGTCCTGATACGGCAGAGCGTAGACGTCGTCCATCTCCTGCGTGGAAAGCGGCGGCTGCGGCGGGTTCTGCACCACGAACTCGCGGCCGTACGGCTCGATGAGGCACCTGGCGGAAAACGGATCGGTGTTGCGGTACTGAACGGCGAAGCTCTCGGCGTAGCGGCGGCGGTCGGCGCGCAGCTCGTCATAGGACGGCAGCGTGATGGCGTCCACCACGCCGGAGCAGTCGCGCGTGCGGTAGACCGTGCCGTTCACGAAGGTGATATCGTGGATGTCCAGCCCGCTGTTCATGGCGTCCGCGACCTCGACGATAGCGCGCTCGCCCATGCCGTAGAGCAGGAGGTCGGCCTGCGAATCGAGCAGAATGGAGCGCTTCAGGCTGTCAGACCAGTAGTCATAGTGTGCCAGGCGGCGCAGGCTGGCCTCGATGCCGCCGATGAGGATCGGGATCTTCGGAAAGCTGCGGCGGATGAGGTTGCAGTAACGACCGTCGCATAGTCCGGCCGCTTGCCCGTCACGCCGCCGGGTGTATAGGCATCCGTGCGGCGGCGGTGGCGGACAGCGCCAGAGCGCATACCGGGAGAATGTAATTTTTCCAGGAATCCAGTCCACTGACCGGCAGCCATTTCAGCCAGACTCCAAATACAAGCATCAGCAAAAGTGCTGCCACAAAAATTGGGAACTCCTCCGATCAGAAGTGTTCCAGTAAAAGCCCTCCCCGAAGCAGCCTGTGTCTCGAAAAGTCTGCCAGACTCAATCCCGATTCCGACGATCATTGCCAGAAGAATCGCCAGAACTCCGATCACCGCAGTCACCGGCCAGGATCTTTGAATGATATTTGCAACCGATTCGGACGGATTTTGATAAGAATATCCCAGATTTCCGCGAAGCAGATGCTTCATATATGTGACATACTGGACCCCTGCCGGCTGATGTAATCCATATTCTTCCTCCATCATCTGCAGCACACTCTCCGACACATTTGCTCCCTGAAAAGGACTTCCCGAATTACCCTGGTCAGAAAAAAAATGTAACCGTTGCCAGAACAAACAAGGAAAAAATCCCTGTAACAAGCCGTTTTTTCTATGTATTTTGCCACTGTATGCTCTCCTCTCTAGTCTTCTGCCAGCTCCAGAATCTTTTAAGACCATGCTCTCACAGATGCTTCTTCTGAAATCTGTATCTGCATTCCATATCTTTTTGCCTCATTTGCTGTCTGTTCTCCAATGCAGACAGCCCGTATTTTTGTAGTATCGATTCCCGGAAGTGCCTGTACAAATCCACGGACCGTGGACGCACTGGTAAATGTCACCAGATCAATTTCTCCCTGCCTCTGCTGCTTCTCGATTGTTTCCTTTAAAAGTCTCCTGCAATTTGCAGACCGTTTCATACAGAGGCACATCTTCCACCTTCAATCCGGCGTTTTTCAGCGGCGGAAGCAACTCTTCGGATCCCTGCTTTTGCCCGCAGCAGTACAATCCGGCTCTTTGGTGCCGCTTCTCCTGCGATTGCCTCCCCCAGTGCCGCTGCACAGAATGTCCGGGGCATGACATCCGCAAACACGCCAAACTGTTCCAGTTCCTTTGCTGTACCGGAACCAATTGCGGCAACTTTTACATGGGGAAGAAATACATTGCGTACATCCATTTTCAGCATTCTGATCTGTTTCCAGAACGTCTGTACCCCGATGGGGCTGGTAAACACAAGCCACTGCTCGCTTTCCTGTTCTCTGATACTCCCCCCAGAATTGTCCCAAGTACTTCATTCGGCCAGACAGGCTTTGTTGTAATAGACGGCAGCTCAATTACCTGTGCCCCCAATTCCCTGAAGCCTTCCGGCCAGCCTGGAACTGTTCTGCCTCGGGCGGGTGGTCAGAATCTGTTTTCCCCCACAGAGGGAGATTCTTTACCCAGTCAAATTTTTTCAGACAATGTACAGACTTTTCCCACAAGAATGATCGCAGGCGTCTGCACCTGAAATGTTTTTGCATCCTCCCAAAGCCTGGCAAGTGTGCTGACAAGCCTTCTTTGTCTTGCCGTAGTTCCTTTTTCCAGCACTGCTGCCGGTGTATTCTCATCCATTCCCGCCTGGATCAGTCCACGGCATATTTCTTCCATGGCAGTGATCCCCATCAGAAAAATAAGCGTTCCGTTCAATTTTGCAAGGGCGTCATAAGGAATCTCTATTTTTTGCCTTCTTTTGCATGCCCTGTGATCACATGAAAGGAAGACGCAAAAATCCCGATGCGTGATCGGAATGCCTGCATACGCCGGAACTGCAAGAGCAGAAGTCACTCCGGGGATGATTTCAAACGGAATCCCTTCTGCCGCCAGACACTCCACCTCCTCGGCCCCTCCCCGAATACAAACGGATCTCCTCCTTTTAAACGAAGGACATTTTTTTCCTGCTTTCGCCTCACGAAGCAAAATCTGATTGATCTCTTCCTGACGGACACAGTGATGTCGGAACGTTTTCCCACGTAAATCCATTCTTTTCCATCCGGATCAGGACTCAGGATTTCTGCACTGATCAGCGCATCATAGATTTATCGCATCCGCCTCATCCATCCATTTTTTTTTTTCTTTCAGTGTCAAAAGAGATGCATCTCCCGGTCCTGCTCCCGCAAGCCATACTTTGCCGGATGGAGATCCCTTTCCTGTCTTTTTTTCCGCTGACTTTCCATATGCGCTCCTTTTCTATTTTCCATACTTTTTCTGCATATTGTGTGCAAGAGTCTCCCCAACAGCTCTGCTTCTTTCTTATTGCCGCTTGTCTTTTCTACAAACCAGTTCTCATCCGATTCTCTCCAGTACAGCCCTGTAATATGACACTTTGATCCTCTGATTTCTGCATATGCTGCCACAGGTGAAGTACATCCGCCATTCAGTACTTTTACAAAGGCTCGTTCTGCCTTCGCCGCGGCCTCAGACCGGGGATCGTTGAGCACTTCTAAAAGTTCCTGATATTCCCCCGGCTCTTGCCTGCACTGCCAGAATTCCCTGTCCGGCTGCCGGGATCATTTCTTCGCAGGAAAAATATCTCCCGATACAGGAATCCATTCCCAGTCTTTTTAATCCGGCTGCTGCCAGAACCGTAGCACAAAAATCCTTCTTCCTCCAGTTTGCGAAGTCTCGTCTGCACGTTTCCGCGGATTCCCTGAAAGTGACAGTCCGGATACAGTCTCTCTCCAGCTGCAGTCTCCGCCTCTTGCTGGAAGTCCCAATCATCCCGCCGGAAATGCTTTCGGTCTGTCCCTGCCGAAAGATCAGCACATCTCGCGGATCTTCCTGTTTGCTATATGCAAGAATCGGAAGATCTTCCGGGATGTCCATCGGCATGTCTTTTAAGCTGTGCACAGACAGATCGACCTGTCCCTTTTTCGCAAAGCCTGATCCAGCTCCCTTGACAAACAAACCTTTCCTCCTGATCTGCTCCAGACTCCGGTCTAAAATCCGGTCTCCGGTCGTCTTCATTGTCACGATCTCCACACGGATATGCGGAAAATGCGCCTCAATCTGTCCTTTTTATGATCTCGGTCTGTGTCACCGCCAGCCTGCTTTCCCTGCTTCCGATCCGTATTACTGTTTTCATGGCATTCTCGTTCCTTTCCCCAGAATCTGATAAATATACTCCATATCCAAACTTTCCCGGATAATCTCCGCCAGCTTATTGTACTGGGTTTCCTTTGTATGCCTTCCAGTCCAGACGCCTCAAGCTGCCCGGCATCATATCCTTTTTTCTTTAAAAGTGCCGAAACAAACCCGGATGCGACACAAGCCCCGATCAAAATTCCGTGTACATAGCAGCCGTAACAGTTGTTTTTTCTGGCGCCGTCATATCGAATCCGTCTTTCGCCTGTTTCCTCCTGAATCTGCACCAGCGGACAAGGCTCCTCTGTATACGTTGTCACTCCCATATGGATTTCATATCCTTCTAATGGCACCTGACTTAAACTGCTCAGACTTCCAGACAGCCCTTCAAAAGTTCCCTGTACGCGGGTTCTCATCTTTTCCCCTGCAAACACAGTCTGTATCGGAAGCAAGCCCATTCCTTTGAGTTCCCCTGCCCGCTTCCACACCTTTTGGGATCCTGCAAAAAAGCTCTCCCATCATCTGATAGCCGCCGCAGATTCCAAATACAGTTTTTCCGGATGCCGCATGGCGAAGGATCTTTCCTTCCAGTCCGCACTGACGAAGCCACTTCAAGTCTTCCATCGTGTTTTTACTTCCGGAAGAATGACCGCATCCGAGTGCCGAACTGTGACGCACTTGTCACGTACCGGACACCGACTTCATCCATAGATTCTAGCGGCATCAGATCTGTAAAATTAGAAATTCTCGGAAGCCCGGATGCGGCAATATCCAGAAGCCCTTTTCTTTTCTCTGTGCGTGAACCGCTCGCTTAAGCTGTCTTCTTCGTCAATATCCAGGTGGAAATAAGGAACAACCCCACATACCGGAATCTTTTGTCTTTTCTTCCAGCATATCAAGTCCGGGACGTAAGATTTCTTTGTCCCCGCGAAATTTATTGACGATCGTTCCTTCGATCCTTCTTCTCTCCTGCTCCTCTAAAAGCTCAATGGTTCCCACAATCTGGGCAAACACACCGCCCCTGTCAATATCTCCGGCCAGAAGCACCGGTGCATCTACCATCTCTGCCATTCCCATATTCACGATATCTTCACGTTTCAGATTAATCTCCGCCGGGCTGCCCGCACCTTCGATGACAATAATGTCAAACTGTTCATCCAGTTTCTGATAGGCGCTTTTGATCACCGGAATATATTCTCTTTTCCTGCGAAAATATTCCATCGCTGACATCACACCCTGTACTTCTCCGTTTAAGATCACCTGAGAGCCGGTGTCATTGGTCGGTTTTAACAAGATCGGATTCATGATCGCAAGAGGTTCGATACCCGCAGCCTCTGCCTGCATGACCTGAGCTCTTCCCATTTCCAGACCTTCTTGTAATATAGGAGTTGAGCGCCATGTTCTGGGATTTAAAGGGGCGCTACCTGATATCCATCCTGATGAAATACCCGGCACAGTCCGCCTGCCAGAACACTTTTTCCTGCATTTGACATGGTTCCTGTATCACGATCGGTGCTGCCATTCTCATTCTCCCCCTTCATAAATATATTCCAATGCTTTCAGTAATTTTTCATTGTCTGTTCTCTGTTTCACCGCGATTCGGTAATACCCCTTTTCCAGTCCCTCATAATTGGAGCAGTCCCGAATCAGGATGTTTTTCTGAAGCAGCAGAGAGAACAGCGGATATGGACTCTTTAAGAGCAGATAGTTCACTTTTGAAGGGAACCACTCCACCCCAATCCGGGTCAGACTTTCTTCCAGCCATGCCCGTTCAGTTTCCAGCCATTTTCGCATTTCCTGCCATCTTTTCATTTCCTTTAAAGCCGCACACCCGGCTGCCTGTGCCACACTGGACACGCTCCAGGGCTGCCGGTTTTTTTCCATCTTTTCAAGCAGCTCCAAATTGATGCGATCCCGTATCCGAGCCGGATTCCCGAATCGCAGAAATCTTTGTAAAGGCCTGCAGAATCATCAGATTTTTACTTCTCTCGCATTCTCTGCAGAGTGTCTGTTTTTGCGGTTCTGACAGAAATTCCACAAAACACTCATCCAAAATCATGAGAATCCCTTTTTCTTCACATGTCTTTAAAATCTCAAGCAGAAAGTCCTTTGGGATTACCGCTCCGCTTGATTATCCGGAGAACATAAGAAGAGCGATCCACATCTTCTTTCAAAAACTCCAGATAAGACGTTTGCGGCACAAACCCGTGTTTCTCACTGAGCGGATAGTACACACATTCACAGTCCACCGCCTGAAGCGCTCTGTGATATTCTGCAAAAGACGGGATTGTCAGGAGCGCTTTTTTGGTCGAAGGGAATGGATCAGCAAAAGATCAGTTCTGCTGCTCCATTTCCAAAAAATCAGAAATTCCTGGGGAACCTGCAGATGTTCTGCCAGTGCACTCTGAGTTTCCGGCTTTTGCTGTCCGGATACTCCCTGCATGCTTCAGATTTTCCGCCATCGCCAAAAGCACCTCTTCTCCTGGTCCGAAAGGATTGAGGTTGACAGAGTAGTCCGTCACGTTTTCATAAGTATAAATATCTCCGCCATGCATATATTCCATGATTTTGTCTCCTTTCTTACCAGAAATACCAGAACCGGATCATTCCTGCAAACAGCAGGGTAAGCACTGCTGTCACATACATCAGCCTTCCTGCCCGTTTGATGTCTTCGGCCTCGACAGGACTACGGATCTCCGATCGTCTCTTTTTTATGCAGTACACCAAAATACCATGCATCTCCTGCCAGCTGCACCTGAAGCGCCCCTGCACAGACTGATTCCGTCTGCGCAGAATTCGACTGGCATGCTTTCTCCGGTCTCTTTTTATAAATCTGCGCTGCCTTTTTTGCATCCATTCCTGTCAGAAATGCCGCCGCGATCATCAGAACTGCCGATACTCTGGATGGCAGATAATTAAACACGTCATCCATCTTTGCCGCCACTCTCCCGAAATAGAGATTTTTTTCATTCTTATATCCCAGCATCGAATCCATCGTATTGACCGCTTTATAGAGAATCCAAGCGGTGCACCGCCAAGCATCAGAAACATCAGCGGCGCAGTCACACCGTCTGATGTATTTTCTGCCACAGTTTCCACTGCTGCCTTTTGCAATCCCTTCTTCTGTAAGCGACTTGGTATCTCTTCCTACAATCATGGAAACTGCTTTTCTTGCCCCCTCCACATCCTGTGTTTTTCAGAGCATGGTATACCTTCTTACTCTCCACAGAAAGTGAACGTGCCGCCAGGATCTGGTAACACCAGAAGCATTCCAGAAGAAACGAAACAGCCGGATGGATCTTCTCTGCCGTCCACAGCATCAGATACATGGAATCCTGGTACTGATCAAAATCACCAGGAGCCACAGAATTCCCCTGCCACAATCTGTTTTTTCGGTGATTTTCCCGCCGCACTTCGCAGCGGTTTTTCCAAAAAGAAATCAGATGTCCCGATCAGCCTTATCGGGTGATACAGCCAGTATGATCGCCAAAGATCAAATCCAGTCCAAATCCTGTCATACATGCAAGTAATATTCTCATAATCTTTCTATCTCCGTCAGTTGTTTTTTCCCCCGTCTCCAGCTTCCCTCCTCTGCGATTGCAGAATATCCGCTGCCATTTGAGACCTGCCAGTCATAAAATTCTCCTCCCGTTTGAGAAAACGCTGACAAAACCGCCATGATCGTACCGCCGTGTACGACAAATGCTGCTTCCCGGCACTGCAAATCCATCAGATGCTCCATCATCTGCTCAAATCCAAGGCGTGTTCGCTCAAAATGTCTCCTGTCCTTCTCCTTCCGGAAAAGGAATCGTTCCATTGAATCCAGCCACCTCTGATATCCGGGATCGTCTTTTAATTCTTCATAATTTTTTTCCTTCAAAACGCCCGAAATCCTTCTCCCGGAAATTCACAGATCCCGGCTCTTTTTGAAACAACAACCTAGCTGTCTGTCTGCAGCGAAGCATTGGACTTGTGATGATCTTCTCCGGACAACAAAGGATACTTCCTGTCTGCCCCCGGCAAGATGGGCTCATCTGTTCGTCCGATATACCGTCTTTCCAGATTTCCCTGTGTCTGAAAATGGCGGATCAGCCAGATTCTCATAATGCACCTCCTGCCACGATAACTGCTGCCAGTATCAGAAGTTCGGCAAGCTGCAGAAAATATCCTGCCAGATCGCCTGTCATCCCGCCAAACTGTTTCATTGCCATGTGATGGTAATACCAGAATACCAGAAGAGCGGTGCAAAGAGCCGCCGCGCCCATCTGCACAGAAGTCATCAACATCACTGCCAAAGCCGCAAAAAACCAGCACACCATCACAACTGCCACCCGTTTCCTGTGTGCCTGCTCCTGAAAGGTTCGTCCAAGTCCGTCTTTTTTTCGCAGATGGGAACACCATCACAGAGAGTCCGCTAAGGGAACGTGACATTACATATCCTGCCCCGATCACCGGGAGCATTTCTGATTTTGCTTCACTCCACAATGCCAGACTTGCCACAAGATATAGTCCAAATCCGATCACTGCGAAAGCTCCGGTGCGGGAATCTTTTAAAATTTCCAGCTTCTTTTCTCTGCTTCCATAGGAATTCAGAGCATCCATCGTGTCCAGGAATCCGTCCATGTGGATTCCGCCGTTGACCAGTACCGGAAGCAGTGTCATCACTCCTGCAAAAACAACGTTCCGCATGACGTATACACAAGAAGAGCATTTCCGAGGATGACCTCCAGAATTCCTGTCACCACTCCTACCAGAGGGAAAAAGCACATGGCATATTTCATATTTTTTTTCATTCCATTCCACCCGGGGCATCGGAATTTTCGAGTACATCGCAACTCCGATTGCCAGAGACTCAAAGAATCTCATTTTAACACCTCGTATTGTTCGATCTTTTGCTTTTTCAAATGTGGTCATCTCCCGGTAAACCGAAAGCCCCATCTCCAGAACCGGAATCACTGCCACTGCGCCGGTCCCTTCTCCCAGACTCATATTACAAGTCAAAAAAAGCGGGGAAAGCTCCAACGCCTCCAACAGCATAGCTCCTGCCGGTTCTTTGGATACATGGGAAGGCAGAAAATAAGACTTTGAAACCGGCACCATGCACGCGGCACACAAAGCCGCTACAGAAGAGATAAATCCGTCGATCACCACCGGAACGCGGTACAGAGCTCCTCCTAAAAGACACCGGTCAGACCCGCAATATCCAGGCCTCCTACTTTTGAAAGAACATCCACCGGCTCTTCCTTGTCCGGCTGATAGTTTGCAATCGCATCCTTAATAACAGAAATCTTTTTCTCAAGCCCTGCGCTGCTAAGGCCCGCCCCCGCGCCCGGTTACCTGTTCTGGTGCAACGGATAACAGCACCGACGCAACAGCACTGCTGGTCGTCGTGTTACCGATTCCCATCTCTCCCGTAGCGATCATCTCATATCCCTGTTCTTTGAGCTGTTCCACTTTTCGGATGCCGATTTCAATTGCCTGCCATACCTCTTCTCTTTGTCATTGCAGGTTCTTTTGAAAATTACGTGTTCCGTAGGCAACTTTTTCTTCCTTTGACTGTCACTGACGGAACATCCACCGCCATTCCGATGTCTACTGGAAAGAGATCCACCCGGCCACTTTGCTCATCGCACAGACGCTGGTACTGGATTTTGTGAAATTGTCCGCTACCATGGCAGTCACTTCCTGCCCGGTCTGTGTGACCCCTTCCTCCACGATTCCATTGTCTGCGCACATAATGACCAGCGCCTTTTTCTTCAGCTCATAATCCGGGGTCTCTTTGATCCCCCCATCTGTATCACTGCATCCTCCAGCTTTCCCCCCCAGAGAAAACAGTGGTTTTGGCGATCTTTATCCAGTGCTTTCTTGCCTGTTCCATGCTTGTTTCATCCAAAGGTCTGATCTCTTTTTTCAACTCTTCCAGTGTCATTTTTCTTTCACTTCCTTCTTTTTGTGACTGCTCCCATCTGATTGCTTCCCGCATGAACCTTTCTGCAAATACCGGATTGGACGAATAGGAAAGATGCGGGAAATCCCCAAACAGATTCTGCTGCATATGAACGCATTCCCAGCTTCTCTTTCCGTCCGGTTTTAACGCTTTTGCATCTGTTCCATTATTTGTACTGTCCCAGTAGTGGAATTCATGACCGCGGATCCTCTCTCCTCGCTTCAAAAACGTACCGTCCACCACTCCTGTCAGATTGATGTAACCAAACCGTACCAGTTTTCCTTCGGCGCTGCCTCGCCTCTGATCACGCCGGCCATCTTCCAGAGTTTTCCTTTCGGATCCGCAAGCTTCTCATGAAGATACAAAAAACCGCCGCATTCCGCATGGCAGGGCATTCCATTTTGAATGCTTTCCCGGATTTTAGCAAGCATGGTTTTGTTTTCACTTAATTCTCTGGCATATAATTCCGGATATCCGCCGCCTAACAAAAGACCGCTGACTCCTTCTGGCAGGTGGGTATCTCGAATAGGGCTGAAATACACCAGATTGCAGCCATATCTTTCCAGCAGTTTCAGATTGTCTTTATAATAAAATCCAAACGCCTCATCCCTTGCCACCGCAATCGATACCTTTGGATTTTCTTTCTCCTCATCCTCAGGTACGCTTATTTCCAGAGACGGTGCTTCTTTGGCCAACTCATAGAGACCTTCCAGATCTACCGTCTCTGAGAGGATCTCTCCTGCCTGCTCCAGCTGTGCTTTCAGATGTTTGATTTCCTCCGGTGTGACCAGACCAAGATGCCGGCTCTTTAGATGAAACGCTTCATGTTCCGGAATATACCCGAGCACCTTGATCGGATGTCCTGCCTTTTTCAGCTCGTTTTTCCAGCATTTCTTTCAAACGGGGATACAACATTGCCGATACGCGGTTTAACAAAATTCCCCGAATCCGGCTCTCCTTTTAAATTCCAGAAACCCTTTCACCAGAGCAGCCAGAGACAGAGCGGGAGCCTCTCGCTGAAACCACCAGCACGACCGGTATCTGCAAGGCAGCTGCCACATCATAGGAACTTGCTTTTGCCGTATCCAGTCCCATACCGTCATAATATCCCATAACACCCTCTACCACTGCCAGATCGACATTTTTGGCATGCTCTGCAAAAAATCCCGGTCAGCTGCTCTTTCTCGCAGAAAAACAGATCCAGATTCTGAGAATCAATCCCGAGCACCTCCCGGTGAAACATCGGATCAATATAATCCGGTCCGCATTTACAGGAAACAACATTTTTCTGCTGTCTGCAAAACGCTGCCATCAGCCCACAGGAAATCACCGTTTTTCCGCTTCCGCTGGACGGTGCGGCAATTAAAAATTCTTGGAATATTCACGCTTCTCCTCCGAAATAATATAGATCGGGTTTTGTCCTGTCATCATGTGATGACGTCCCAGTTTTCTCGCTTTTTGCCGCTGTAATCTGTACAATTTCCGGTTCCCGCAAAGCCCTTCATCCACTGCTTCCATTACTTCCGCCATCGTATCCAGAGAAATCGCTGTCAGTACGATCTGTACATCCGGGTTCTTCTTTTTTAACTGCCAGCAGGGATTTCCCTCAGATTTCCGCTGCTTCCCCGATAAATACATGGGTCGGCGGTTCCAGTTTCCTGAGTGCTTCCGGTGCTGTTCCCTCCACGATCTGCACATTATCTGTCCGCAATTTTTGCACGTTTTTACGGATCAGCTCGATCCCTTCCGGATTCTTTTCAATAGCATACACTCGAATACTGCCGTCCTGGCAGGCTGCTTCAACAACAACAGAACCTGTTCCCGCACCAACGTCATAAAGAACCGCATCTTTTTTCCAGATCAAGCTTTGCGATACAGATTGTCCGCACTTCTTCTTTCGTCATAGGAACGTTTCCTCTTGTAAAGGCTTCATCCTTCAAATGCCGGCACACCTTCTGTGATGGATGTGGATTTTCCAGACAGACAATGCAAAGCCCCTCTGCATCCTCCTCCGTCAGTTCGCTTACCGTTTTTGAAAAAATCTGCTCTTGCGGATAGGAAAAAATTTTTTCGATATGTACCGTCAAGTCTTCAAGCCCATAATACAAAAGCTTCTCTTTCAGATTTTCTTTTCTTCCGCCCAACAGCAGAAAAAGTTTTTTATGCATGATGTTCTGCTTCATAAATCCAGTTCTGCCATCTTCCATGGAGGCTGACAAGGGCTGCATCCTCCCCAGGAAGTGTGTAGCGCAGCTGCAAAATACACAACAGACGAAATTCCCGAATCCTTTTGGATTTCATACCGTTCTTCACTGCCATTTAGAACTTCTTCCAGTTTTTTTTGCCCCGCTGTAAAATCCTGCATCCCCGGAAAGTACAATCCCGATCCTGCAAAAACTGCGGATGCTTTCGAAGGTACTCTTCTATTTTTTCCGGCAGATATTCTGCATGGCAGACACAATCTGCATCGGATACCTCTTCCAGAAGCCGTTTTGCGCCAATCATACAGTCACAGCCTTTTAAAGACTCTTTTGCCTGGACAGTCATCCCCTCTTTCGTTCCCATTCCGATCCCGGCCAGATAAACGATTCTTTTCTCTTTACACATCCCGATATCCTCTCGGTGTCACCATGTGACCATCCATTTCCTGTGTCTGTTCATTTCCGATAAACACCGTTGTAAACATATCCACCTCTGTGTCTTTTAATTCCTTTAATGTAAGGATCCGGCTCTCCTGCCCGTCTCTTCCGATCTGTCTGACAATTCCGCAGATTGTATCTTCTGCTTTGTATTCCAGCATCATATTACATGCCTTCTCCAGATAGTCATGACGTTTTCTGCTGGAAGGATTGTAAAGACAGATCACAAAAATCTGCCATGGCTGCTGCCCTGACTCTCTTTTCAATCTTCTCCCATGGTGTGAGCAGGTCACTTAAACTGATGACTGCAAAATCATGAATTAACGGAGCTCAAGCACGGCTGCACCGCCGATTGCCGCCGTGATCCCTGGCACAATCTCAAGCTCTGCCTTAGGAAACTCGACACCGACCTCATACATCAAACCAGCCATTCCATACACACCGGCATCCCGCTGCAGATCATCGCCACTTTTTCCCTTTCATGGCCTCCTCAAATGCCATCTTGCACCGCTTCACTTCCTGCTTCATCGGCGTGGTCAGAAATTCTTTCTCGGGAAACTGCTCTTTCACCAGATCTACATACACCGTATATCCGATGATTGTATCGCAGGCATTCAGCACTTCTCTCGCCTCTTCTGTCATCTGTTTTCCTGCTCCGGGACCGATCCTGACTACATACACTCTATTCATCTGCCTGCTCCTCCTGTTTTTCCCTGTCGAAATTCTGTGGTAAATTCCGGATGGTACAGAAGTGATCTCTCATATTCTCCTTCCAGAATTCTTCCCACCACGATCAGGGGCTGTTTTTGTCACCTGTGCGTCTGCCGCTGTTTTTCCAGTTCTGAGACCATGCATCGCTGCACTTTTCCCTCCGGCCAGGTTGCCTTGTACACGATCGCTGCCGGAGTGTCTGCCGGATATCCCCCTGCCATCAGCTCTTCCTGCAGTTTTCCAAGCATTCCGGTGCTCAGAAAATCACCATCGTCGCCTGATGCGCCGCAAAGCTGCGGATGGACTCTTTATCCGAACCGGCGTTCTGCCTGCCATTCTTGTAATCACCACAGACTGGGAAATATCAGGCAGTGTATATTCTGCATGTAGCGCTGCTGCTGCTCCGCAAAAAAAAGAACTGACACCCGGACATACTTCGTACGGGAATCTGACGCTCTTCCAAAGCATCCATCTGCTCTCTTATCGCTCCGTACAGACACGGATCCCCGGTATGCAGCCGAACGATCCGTTTTCCTTCTTTTTCCCCTGCATACATCACTTCCAGAACTTCTTCCAGCGTCATATAGGCGCTGTTATATACTTCACAGCCTTCTTTTTTTTACCTGCAAAAGACCCGGATTTACCAGTGACCCTGCATAAATGATAATGTCCGCTTCTTTTAAATACTGCTGTCCCCGCACTGTGATCGAATCTTCCGCTCCCGGTCCTGCTCCTACAAATACGATCATTTCGTCTCCTCCCTTCTGCTATTTTTTCTCTTTTACAATAAACAATGAATAATAACTTGCCTCATCCGGAATCTCCTCTGCCGAATGGTAGATTGTCTCATTCTCCATGCCGCAGTTTTCTACCATCGTCAGATTTAAGTTCTGCTCTTTGATCACCTGCTTGACATAAGGAATCTTTCGCCCGGCCTTCATCAGCACCTTTGTTCCCGCCATCTTTAATCCTTCTTCAATCTCATAGGACGCAGGGATGACATGCAGTTCTTCCTGGTTCTCCACAAGGCTCTGATCCAGTCTTGCCGCTGCCGCACAAAAGGAAGGAACTCCCGGTATGATCCTTGTCTCATATCCCTGTTTCCGAATTCTCTTGTGAATATACATACAGGTCGAGTACACGGTCGGATCTCCCAGCGTGATAAACACCACATCCATTCCTTTTTCCAGAAGCTCTGCTGTTTTTTCTGCACCCTCGTCATGTACCTGACGAAGCCGTTCTTTTTTCTTTCATCATCGGCATTGGCAGATACAACTTGGCTTTCTCCCCGATTTGTGCATCTGCCTGCACTGCAATCTGATAGGCAACACATTTTCCAGATAACTTTTATATGCAGGGATCTGTTCTGCCGGATCATACGCCGCCTCTGTAAAATTTTTTTATCCGATACCGGGATTGCAATCACCGGACACTGCTTCATGACACGCAGTGCCTTTACTGTCAAAAGCTCGGGATCTCCCCGGCCCTACACCTGCTCCGTAAAATATTCCGCTCATTCTTTTTCTCTCCTGTTCGTTTCTCTTTCACTGATTCTGCGCGTATGATTTCCAAAAGTTCTTCTGCACCGGAAGTCTCTCCTAATATCCCGTTTTCATTCGAAAACACGATTGCTTCCACACGAAGAGACTCCCTCCTCTGTGCTTCAGATAAAATGCGATCCGTTTCATTACAGAATCCATAACCTGTCCCAACAGCTGTTCTTTTTTCAAGCAGTTCTGTCATTTCTGCTGTTGTAATACTTTCCATAATTTTTTTACGGTTTCAGGATCAGCCCCCGCCATCGCCGCATGCGAAGCAAATACTTCCATCCTGCAGTCCGCCTGTCTGGAGTGCGTATTCATCACTCCTGCCGCCACCTTGATCAGTTTGCCCACATGTCCGATCAGCAGAATTCCTTTCATCCCGAGCCGCACCGCATGATCAATGGATTCTCCGATGTAATTGCTGCACTTGACCGCAAGATTTCCATCATAACCAAGTGCTTCTTTCAGAAAATCACTTCCATAATTTCCCGGTACCAGATAACAGTACTCGTTTCCATTTTCTCTGAGCATCTTCATTTCCAGGAAAATCGTATCTGTCAGAGCTTTCTCACTCATTGGCTCTACAATGCCTGTGGTTCCAAGCACAGAAAGTCCTCCTTCGATACCAAGCCTCGGGTTGAATGTTTTTTTTGCCAGTTCTGCTCCGTCAGGGTAAAATGATCACAGAAAGACCGCCTGTGTACCCGCCGCGCTCTTTCTCTTTTCCACTGCTTCACGGATCATGGCTCTTGAACTTTATTGATCGCGGCATCGCCGATATCCTGCTCCAGTCCTTTTCTGGTAATACGTCCGACACCAACGCCGCCATCCAGTGTGATCTGCTTTCCCTCTGTTTTGGAAACCTCTGCATAGACCAGAATCTGATCCGTCACATCCGGATGCGTCCCTGCATCCTTTCGGATCGCACAGCGTACCTTGTCTTTCATACGCAAAATGTCCTCCACATCCAGATACAGCCGGATCCCTTTTGGTGTCATCAGAGAAACCTGACGGATCTCTTCTCCCAAAAACAGCATTCTGGCTGCTGCTTTTTGCCGCAGCCGCAGCACAGCTTCCGGTGGTATATCCCATTCTCAGTTTTTCTGATCTTTCCACACAAATGCCTGTTCTGTCATTGTGCCTCCTCTAAATGCTCCATGAAATCTGACGGATTCCCGGAAGTTCTCCAAGTCCCCTTAAGATCGGGACGAACTTCATATCCGGCTTCTTCCAGCTCACATTTCCAGGAATCCTCATCTCCTGCCATGTCATTTTTGCACGATCTCCTGCCACAAACATAAACGGCAGCAGTGCCACTTTACGATACTGCTTTTGTTCAATCCGATGCATCACGTCTTTTTTCATTCTGAAAGCCTTCTACAGTCGCCACATGAATGCGGTCATATCCCAATGCCTGAAGTGTATATTCCAACGCCGGATAGGCACTGTTTGCATGGGCGATCTGTTCCATGTCCCATTAAGATCCAGGCATTCGCCCTCTTCCGCATCCACATCCTCCATCACTGCATGCACTGTCTTTTTTTGTATCCGGTTCAGACAGAAGTGGTTTTCCCACCAGGACTTTTTTCAAAGATTACGCATGTTTTTGAATCTCCTCCAGCATTTTTCATTTTTCAATGCCGTTGATAATATGTGTCGGCTGAACGATCACCCTTGCGATCCCACGTCCTGCTTCATACGCTCCAGTGCCTGACGGACATTATCATACTTTTTATGTTCTGTCCGTTCCAGTTTGTTCAAGATCGTCTGACTTGTAAAATGCCCGGTATACCGTATACCCGGGAAATGCTTCTGCAATCTGCTCTTCCATTACCTGTATTGTTTTGCCATCGTATCAGATGACTGGTTCGAAGCTTACCACAAAATTCCTTTTTTCTCCATTTTTCAATCCTTCCTCTCCAGAAATTTCTATCCGATCGACTGCTCCAGTTCCTTCCATGTCCTTGGGCTTTTCCTGTTGCTTCTATTATTTTACGTGCTTTTAAACGGTCAAATAACCGTAAAGAGCCGGTTCTTCCAGATTCGTCTCTTTCAGCTTTCTGTTTTCTCTGCACACTGCTTCCGGCGCGCCCTGACAGAGCACTTTTCCATCTTTCATCAACACGATCTCATCCGCCCAGGCATATGCATAATCCATATCATGAGTCGCCATGAGTACTGTGATTCCCCTGCTCTGTGAGTTTGTCTACCATCTCATTTACCATACGGGTATGCTTCGGATCCAGGGCTGCTGCAGGTTCATCCAAAATGATGATCTCCCGGACGCATCACTAAAATATCCGCGATCGAGACCTGTTTTTTCTGCCCTCCGCTTAACGCATGTACCGGCCGTTTTCGAAAGGGCACGATCTCCAGTTCTTCCATCACCTGCTCCACTTCTGTTCTTGCCTGTTCTTTTGCAACACCCAGATTCAGGATCCCGAATGAGATTTCCTGCTCCACGCTGGCAGAAAACAACTGTTTATCCGGGTCCTGAAACACGATGCCCACCTTGGCCCGGAAGTGCCAGAAGTTCCCTTTCTCTTGTAGCTCACAGGTTTTCCATGAAACAAAATATCTCCCTTTTGTGGTCGTAAAATTCCGTTGCAGCAGAGAAAAAAAGTAGATTTTCCCAGAACCGTTGGCTCCCATAAAAGCAACCTTACTCCCCTTTTTTTTTACTTTTAAGTCCAGCCCCTGCAGAAAAACCGGTCATTCTCTTCATAAGAATGCCAGATATCTCTCGCCTCTAAAATAATCTCTTCACTCATACTATTCTCCCCCAAACCGCAAAAGCAAAATCAGGACTGCCTCAAAAACTGCTATTTTCCGGAAATTGCTCTTGTTTTTTTCATACTCTGAAAGTACCCTTGGATCTCACCGTCATAACATCTGATTCCATCGCATTGTACAATGCATCCGACTGCTTTCAGCGCCCGCACAAACACAACCCGATGCCATCTGCCCGGAAAGACTGATCGAAAGCTTTGCATCCCGGCTTCAAGCCTTGCTTTCTGTGCCGTCAAATTGCAGATGCCCCTTCCATCAGAATAAAATAAACCGATATGTCAAAAGCATCAGCTCAATGAACAATCCCGGAAAATGCAGTCGCTTTTTAACACATCCAGAATTTCCGTCATCGGCGTGTTAAAAGACAGGGACATACAGACTGAAACACTTGTAAGCGCAGTCAGTATCATCTGCCTTTTTTCAGCCCCATCCAGCTGGATGTCACATAATACTGCCCCACCGGATTGTATTAGCATCCAGCGGCTCTTGGATACATTGACCAGGATTGCCAGTGTACTCAACAGTGAAATATCAGGGGTACCATCAGGTATTTCAGGGTACAGGTGAAATGGAACTCTTCCCTTTTTACATTGAGAATTCCATTGACCGCCAGTACGATCACTGCCGCTGCTAACAGACCGGCTGACCACACAGACCAACAGGGTCAGAACCGCATATGTGGCTCTCCTCCGGACTCACATCTGCAAGTCCGGAGGAATAACTTAATTTATCAATGATTATCATTCTGCCACTTCTTCCGCCTCTACGAGACGACCCATGCAAAAAGCGATGATTCCCACGCCGATCTGGTCTGTACACAAAACAGCAGGGACTCCACCTCTCCCGGGATTTCTTTTTCCAAGAAAATCTTTCCAAAACAGGGGTAAACCACGGTTCATATTCTCCATGGATCTCTTCTACCATCACACTTCCCATCATCTCGATCCGCCAAAATCTGCATCTTTCAAAGTCAGAAACGGAACTGCCGCCAGCAGGACCACCGCGAGCAGCAGAACCAGTACCAGTGTTTTTTTTTTCTTACTCATCCTACTTTTCCTCCTTTTTAAAAATCCAACGGCTTTGAGTTCCGGTTTTGCATAAGACTCCAGTGCGATCACGATCACAACCGTAAGAAGTCCTTCCATTACTGCCAGCGGAAGCTGTGTCGGAGCAAACACTCCAAGGAATTTCACTGCGGAAGCTCCCCACCCCGCCCGCTTCAGACGGATATGCCATAGCAAGCTGCAGACTGGTTGCACAGCAAGTGAACAGATCCCCGAAAAATGCTGCCAGAAACACTGCCACCCTTCCGGTTTACATTGAGTTTTTCTGGCAAAGCTTATAAAATCCCATAAAGAAACGGACCTGCGACGCCATCAGAAAATGTATTGGTTCCCAGCATTGGTCAGTCCGCCGTGTGCCAGCAGGATTGCCTGAAATAATAACACGATCAGCCCCAACACGCCTGCTGCCGTCGGCCCGAATAAGATCGCACCCAGGCCGGTTCCTGTCATATGGGAACAGCTTCCGGTCACAGACGGGATCTTCAAGGAAGAAATCACAAACACAAAAGGCTCTGACATTGCCAGAAGGATCAGTGTTTTCTGTTCTGTTTTAATGTTTTTTTGAATGGAAAAAAAATCCTGCGACGATAAACGGCAGGCAGATGACTCCCCACGCAATGCAAAATGTTGCCGGAAGGTAGCCCTCCATAATATGCATGGCATTTGAAGCCGGTGCAATGGCAAATAACACCGCGATTGCGATGCTTGCCTTCAGTAAGATATTTTGTTTTTTGTCATGTTCTTTTCTCTCTTTTCCTTTGACAAAATTTTTCTGAAATATTCCAGGCTGTCAAAAGGTCCTAAAAGGAGACTGTTTTGCATACACCCGGTCATATTCCCTGTAACCTTCCAGATTCCTTTAAAAGCGGGTGTTCTGACTTAGGCATCAAACACAGTATTTCGCCTTCCCATAGAATTTCCCTACAGTGACCTCATGAAATACCACTACTCAATACAGCAACGGGCATTGTCCGGGATTCTCACCTGGTTCCCCTGCCGCCTTTTTTTCGGACGGCATCTTTTAAATCTGCTTTGAATCTGAATTTATGTGAAACACCTGCTTCTTCTGTCACAAAGAGCAGCGTCCATACATACAAAATAATATTTAATATTCAATTCCTCTGCGGGCATAAACGCCGCAATCAAACGGATGCTTTTTGCTTTCCGGATCTCAGACACATAATCCGCTATTCTGATCGGATCCTCTGACGGATCCCGTCCGGTCAGAACCACTTCCAGACCTTCTGGTTTCTCTTTCAAAAACTGAATAGCCTCTTCATGCGGGATCAGACCATACCTGTCTGCTGCCATAAATTCATCCATGACAAGCATGTCACACGCTCCATTTTCGCCCGATCCAGTGCATACTTCCACAATTCTTCATACATCTGCTTTGTTTCTGCCTTTTCTTCCTCGGACTGCGTGTTATAAAACCCATAGGACTTCGGTAAATGGATCACTTCTATCCCCGGAATCTGATCTTAACACACACAATTCTGCAGAGTTCTCATTCTTCAAAAAACGGGCAAACAGTACTTTCATCCCGCTTCCGGCCGCCCGAACTGCAAGTCCCGTAGCTGCCGTGGTCTTTCCTTTTCCGTCTCCACAGTAAATGTGGATCATTCCCTGCCTCATATTCTGTCCTCTTCCTGTTTCAGCCTTTCCTTAAATCTTTCTAAATTTTAGCACAGCCCTGCCCATATTTCTAGGAATTTTTTTTGTTTCTTTTAGTATTTTTCCTACTTCAAACGGCCTTCCTACTACCACCAGCACAGCCTTTGCCTCTTCTGCAGCCTGTACCTTCTCCAGAAAACCACCGGATTTTCCGGATTCTTTGTCACAAAATACCTGGCATCCAAAGCTCTTAGCATCGCAAGATTTAATTCTTTTGAAAACGGACCCTGCATGGCGATCAGGATGCTTTCCTTCGAATCCAAGCCGAATGCTCTCTTCCACTGAAACCTGTGTAGAAAGGACACGGGCATAACATCGCTCTTTTGCAGCCTGCTATCCTGGTATATTCTTTCAATTCTTTGCTTCCGGTAGCAATCAGAACATTCCCTGTTGTATTTTGCAGGTATTCCACCGCCTCAGGTACACTTTCCACACGCACAACACGCTCTCCTTTGTCATCCCAGTTCTGCCGCTCCCGCACATCTGATATATTCCGTACCTGCCATCCTGCATGCCTGCTCTACATTTTTCGTCACTTCTGCTGCAAACGGATGTGTCGCATCCACCACCAGATCAATTTTTCTGCGTCGTTAAAAACTGCCGGATCTGTGCCTCATCCATACGTCCAGTACGTACGCTTACATTAGAAGAACTCTCGACATCCATACAGTCTCTTCCATACTCTGTGGCAACACTGACGATGACATCCACCTGCCTGTTTCTCAGAATTCTGCCAGTTCCCGACCTTCTGTAGTACCTGAAAAAAATCAAGATACGCTTCATCTTTTCTTCCTCCTCTTTTCCTAAATTTTACCATAACTTCACCACAGACAAACGCAGCCGTGCACTGATTCAGACAGACCTTTTCCTGAACCATCACTCCCTCCGGACACATTTTTTTCCCGCTCTCTCACAGACATTGTCTACCCCCTGTCACTCCTCTTACAAAATTCCGAAGAACTGCTGACTGCCGAAATTTCCTGAAGTGATTCTGCCGAATAAGTCAAAAACTCCACTCCAAGAGAATCTGCCAGCTCCAGCAAGCCGTCCTCCTCCCTTTTCAGATCGATGCTTCCAAGTGCACGGATCTGCTCCGGTAAAAATCCATGCTTTTCCAGAGTTTTCAAAAGCTCTGCCTCAGAATTTCTTTTTGTCCCTTTTTGCATCCCATTCCCACATACAGATTTCTTGGCAAAAGATATAATACACCTGATTTTTTTATTTTTGGGATTTCTTTCACAGATCACGTCTTCCCACAGCATCCCTCCAGTTGTTCTTCACTGCCGCATATGGTCAGTTCTTCGGGTACCTCCCCCCAAAAGCGGAAACTCTGAAAAAATTCCCGTATTCTTTTTTTTCAAGAATCCCTGCCGAGATTTTTTTTCGCCTCTTCCCGGTCTGTAATGATGAGTCCGTTCTCCATGGCAAACACGTCTGCCGCAAACTTTTTCTGCACATCTGTAGCCGTTGTGATCACCGCCCTGCCTCCTGTGTATTCTGCAAGAACCTTCGCCAGCGTTACTCCTCCGCCTACATGTCCCGACAAAAGCGGGATGGCAAATGTGCCCTTCTCATCCAGAACAATCACCGGAGGATCTGTAAACTTATCTTTTTTACAAACGGAGCGATCGCACGGATCGCGATTCCTGCCGCCCCGATAAATACCAGTGCATGTTCTCCCAGGATGCCCCGATTTCCTGTTTCCATCCGTCATTTAATCGCTGCAGTCTTTTATCCTCTGCAAAACGTGCCACAGTATATCCTGTACATACATATCCTTCCTGTTTTAGTTTTTTCCGCCAGTTTTAACGCCAGACAGCTTCCAGTCCCGGTAAAACTATAAATTCTCCACACTTTTTCTCTTCATTATTTTCTTCTCTTTTCACTTTCTTTTTTTTCATCTACTATACTATTAGCCGGCGTTTCCGTCAAAACTTAGTTTGATTAGCCGGAACAATAACAATTACAATTTTCTGCCTGTTTGTTTAATTTTGAAAATTTTGCATGATTTTCCAAAAATTCTTTGTTTAGTTTCACTCTTGTCATTTTTTCAGCTTCTCTGCTATTCTGTTTGCAGACGAAGATGTCTGAAGAGATTTTTAAAATCTCTCAGGCATCTTTTTTTTTGATAAAAGGCCTTTTCAGAAAAACTATTTTTTGTCTCAAAGGAGGAAATTTTATGAGTTCAGGAGATACTGGTTTTATCATGCTTTGCTCTGCCCTTGTTTTTCTTATGACACCGGGCCTTGCTTTCTTTTATGGCGGATTGGTCCGCCGGAAAAATGTTGTCAACACAATGATGGCCTGCATCGGCATTATGGGGCTGTCCATCGTTATGTGGGTACTGTTTGATATTCCCTTTCTTTCGGCGGAAACCATGCCGGAATCATCGGTGATTTCCGATATTTTGCTTTTCAGGGTGTAGTAGCCGATCCCGGACCCTATGCTTGATACAATTCCACATCTTGTATTTGCCGGTTTCCAGATGATGTTCGCAGTCATTACCCCTGCGCCGATCACCGGAGCTGTCGTCGGCAGAATGCGTTTTAAGGCACTGTTTCTGTTTATTGCATTCTGGTCTTTGATTGTTTATTATCCGATGGCACATATGGTATGGGGGAGAAGACGGTTTCCTTGCCGCTTTAGGATCTGTTGATTTTGCCGGCGGAAATGTTGTCCATATCAGTTCCGAGTATCCGCTCTTTGTCCTTGCCATCTGTCTTGGTCGAAGACGCGGATATGAACACACTTCCTATCGCATCCACAACATCCCATTTGTCACTCTGGGTGCATCACTGCTCTGGTTCGGATGGTTTGGCTTCAATGCCGGAAGTGCCCTCGCAGCAGACGGACTTGCGGCCCACGCTTTTATGACCTCTGCAATCGCTTCTGCTTCCCGCAATGCTCGTCTGGATGCTCATTGATTATCTGAAAAAGTAAAAAAAACCACACTTGTCGGTGCTTCTATTTTACCGTGGTGCTCTTCTTTCCTGACAGAAATTAAAAATCGATGATGCGCTCGATGCGTTCGGATGTCATGGAATCGGCGGTATCTGGGGCGGTATTGCGACCGGACTTTTTCGGTAAAACTTCTGTCAATTCTGTTGCCAGATGGAATGGATTAGTCTTCGGAGATTTTCATTTATTCACTGCACAGCTGATCAGCATTCTGGTCACCATTGCAGTTGCTGTGCAGAACCTTCTGATCTGCATCGGTATCGTAAAATTTCACCGCTTCGTGGCAGATGTTTCTGATGAGATATCCGGTCTGGATTTCTCACAGCATGGAGAAAATGGCATATCCGTCCTTAACGGATTTTGATTCATAAAAGAGGGGGAGTCATCATGTGATCAAAATTGAAGCAATCGTAAGAGAAGAAAAATTTGAACAGGTTAAATCTGCTCTTCAGGACATCCAGGTGAACGGAGTTACCATCTCCCAGGTTATGGGTAGGAACGCAGCGGCTATACAGAATTGTCCGCGGAAGTGGAAGTAGATATCCTGTTACATCCCAAAATTAAATTTGAAGTGGTCGTCTCTTCCGAAGAATGGGGAACAAAAACAATCTCAGCAATACAAAAAAGCCGCTTTTTACCGGCGAGAGTCGGTGACGGAAAAATTTTTCAGCTATGAAATCCGCAGCGCTGTCAAAAATCCGCACAAAAAGAGACCGGTTATAATGCAGTTCAGTCACAAGATAATCTTTAATCTGCCGGGGAATCACAGTTCCATTTGTGATTTCCCGGTCTTTTATTCCAACATGATCCACTTGCAAAAAGGACGCATTAAATTCCAGTATCCGACTCCATATAGTTCATATTCTTTTGCCAGTTCGATCTTTGCCGCAATACTTCTCACATCTTCAAACCAGACTTCCTGCTCTCTTCCCCTGATTTCTGTAAGTAAAATACGGGCTTTGAGCCTCCTGGTCATACTAATTAGACACCGTATTCCACCGCAAGCCGTACAGCCCCTACATTACCACGTCGTCTCTGCTTTTGTCCTCCTTTTTTCATAAGGAAGGGTCCAGTTATACCCATAGTTCGGTATCCCCATCAACAAGCTTCTCAGCCGGGATGCATGTGTCAGCGCATACTCTACCACCTGGCGGACTTTCGTAAAGGGTGACTGCCATGGGCGGACCATAAGAATATCCCCACTCATAAAATCATCAGAAACAGCCGGTCTGCCTGTTCTCCCAGAAGTGCATAATCAATCCCTCATAGGCAGCCCTTTCTGATCTGAAGACGTCTTGGGCGCCAGAGCCACTGACACGCGATATCCCTTTTCGTTCATGGCAGCCCGCAATTCTCCGACAAACTCGGCATATCCTTCCCTGTTCTGCGCACGGACATATTCAAAATCTACATCCACGCCCACATATCCTTTTTTTCCTCCACCACCTTCAGCAGATTGGTAATCACATTTTCACGTACTGATTCTTCCTCCACCAGAGTCTGGATCAGCTGATTGTTAAAGACCCCCTGTGTAAACGGGGTCAGAACCAGCATCGGTTCTATCCCCATTCTCCCAGGCCAGCTGTATCATCCATGTTTCATCCTGTATGGGCGGAACCAACTCTCCTTCAAACGTAAAGCCATAAGAAAACACAAGCAGTTCATTGAGTGCCGGAAATGCCATCTCCAGCACATAAGGTTCAATAAAAGGATATGCATACCCTGTCACATACAAATCCTCTCGAATTTCCGCGCTCTCCTGCGGTTTTAATAAAGAGCAGCGCCTGCCCCACTGTCAAGTTCTCCCTCTTCTCCCAGCTGATTATCATAAATAATCTTCCAGACAGGAACTCCGCTTTGACGGGGAGATCGAAGACACCGTATCTCCCGGTACTGTTACATAAATCATAAAAACACCTCCTGCCTATCCTATGTCAGATAGCCCCGGAAGGTATTCGATAAATCAGTGTTTGAAAAACTGTTGACTTTTTTGTAAAGTGGCATATCATAATCTTAGCTAAGGAAATGGAGAATATTCCATAGTCAAAGTGAACCCCCAAGGAGGCCAGTCCTTGGGGGTTCTTTTTGGGCTAACTGTCTTTGTCATTCCGGCCTAACCATTTGCAAATGTAGTAGCCAGCCACACTCGCCATAACCGAAACAAGGAATCGGAGAATATAATCCATAGTCTCACCTCCCTTCTGCCGGAAGGTTTCGACAGCATATTCGTCATATCACAGCATTTGTTTCTTTTTCCATGCATTTTTTCAATTCCACAGAGTCAAAAACAACGCCATCTATGCCCCCATAGAATGGCGTTTTTCTTCCTCTATAAAATAATCATCGCATCCCCAAAACTGAAGAAACGATATCTTTCTTTTACTGCCTCCTCATACGCTGCCATCACATGCTCTTTTTCCGGCTAATGCAGAAACAAGCATGATCAGTGTAGATTCCGGCAGATGGAAGTTCGTGATCAGCGCATCCAGAATCTTGAACTGATATCCCGGATAGATAAAGATTTCTGTCCAACCACTGCATTCTTTAATCGTCCATTCTCATCGGCAGCGGATTCGATTGTTCTGACAGCTTGTTGTTCCGACACAGATGACACGATGTCCTGCTTCTTTTGCATGGTTGATCTTCTGTGCAGACTCTTCAGTAATCATATAAAACTCCAATGCATATGGTGATGGTCCACATCCTCCACTTTCACCGGGCGGAATGTTCCAAGTCCGACATGAAGTGTAACCGGTGCGATCTCCACACCTTTCGCGCGAATCTCTTCCAAAAGCTCCGGCGTAAAATGAAGTCCGGCCGTCGGTGCTGCAGCTGAACCTTCGTGAGCTGCATACACCGTATTATAACGGCTTCTGTCTTCCAGCTGGTGGGTAATATATGGAGGAAGCGGCATCTGACCAAGCTGGTCTAAAATCTCCTCAAAGATTCCCTTCGTATTCAAAGTGAATCAGCCGGTTTCCTTCTTCTACCACATCCACAACCTCGCCGACCAGAAGTCCGTCTCCGAAACTGATCCTGGTTCCCGGTTTTGCTTTTTTCCCCGGTTTTACCAGTGTTTCCCACACATCGTTTTCTCCGCGCTTCAACAGGAGGACCTCGATCTTTGGCACCGGTGCCTTCTTTTTTCTCCGATCGGGCGTGCCGGAATTACTTTTGTATCGTTGATGACCAGACAGTCTCCCGGATTCAGATAATCGATCACATCTCCGAAAGATATGATGCTCTGTTTTCCCTGTCTCTTTATCCAGAAACAATAATCTGGAACCGGAGCGATCCTCCAAAGGATCCTGTGCGATCAGTTCCTCCGGAAGATCATAATAAAAATCACTTGTTTTCAATGATATCCCTCTTTCTAAACAGACTCGGTCCTATTTTCTCAGCTCGATTCCCATCTCTTCCAGTGCTTTTTAAAGATCCGGTTCATCGCAGTAATTACATCCGCCTCTTCCAGTGTCTTATCCTTTTGCACGGAATACGATAGAATAAGCAACTGACTTGAATCCTGCTTTTTGATCTGAGGCCTTCCTTCGTACAGGTCAAACAGGTTATAGCTTTCCAGATATGCTCCGCCTTTTTCTCGATCACATCTTCAATCTGTCCTACCAGAATCTCTTTTGGCACTACCATACTGATATCTCTTGTTACAGCTGGGAACTTTGCAATTCCTGTATATTTTCTGTCAAAAGTTGCATACGGAATGATCTCCGGCATATCCAGTACTGCTACATATGCGCGTTCCCCGATTCCGTAAGTATCGGCAACTTCCGGATGTACCTCCTCCCAGATATCCGACTACTTTTCCATCGTAAATGATATTTGCCTGGCGCCCAGGATGCAGATATGTTTTTCCTGCATTTGGATCATACGTTTCTTTTTCGTGCATTCCGATCTTTTCAAAGAATTCTTCTACTACACCTTTCATGCTGAAGAAATCCCCTTCTCCATACATTCCCAGAGTAAACTGCATTCTTTCCTCCGGAAGCTCTGTGATCGGAAGCTGTTTTGGCAGATAAATATTTCCAAGTTCGTACAATCTGACATTTTTATTTCTGCGGTTGTAGTTTGTCGCAAGAGAAGTAAGCATTCCATTTAAGGATGTCGTTCTCATCACACTGTAGTCTTCTCCCAGCGGATTCATGATCTCTACGGTTTCTCTCTCAATTTGGAGTCTGCCGGGATTCTCAGTTTGTCAAACACCTTCGGGCTTTCGAAGGAATAAGTCATTCCCTGACTGAAACCGCAGAACTCTGCAATGTCTCTTGCCACTTCTTCAATTCTCAGTTTAAACGGCAGCTTTTCCTGTTGTAGCCTCTCCCCTTTGGAAGTGTGGTAGGAATATTGTCATAACCAAAGAAACGTGCCACTTCTTCTGCCAGATCTGCGCGATTCTGAACAGGTCATGACGGAATGTCGGCGCGATCGCTTCTTTTGCTGCTTCATCATATTCCAGACCGATTTTGCGAAATAACCAAGCATCTCTTCTTCTGAAATGGAAGTTCCCAGCATGGAGTTTATCTTATCTGCATCAAATGGAACTCTTACCGGCTCTTTTTACTTTTCCGTAAACATCCACGGTTCCGCCAACCACTTCTCCGGCACCCATCTCTTCTACTAACTGGCAGGCTCTGTCTATGGCTGCTTTTGCATTGTTCGGATCCAGACCCTTTTCAAATTTTCCGGAAGCATCTGTACGAAGCCCTACTCTCTTTGAAGATTTTCGGATGTTGACACCGTCAAAGCATGCTGCCTCAAAGAGCATGGTCTGACATCATCTGTGATCATGGGTTTTCTCCGCCCATGATACCGGCAATTCCGACTGCTTTTCTCCGTCACAGATCATCAGGACGTCCTTGTCCATGATACGCTCCTGTCCGTCAAGTGTGGTAAATTTCTCTCCATCCTGTGCAGTTTTTACAACAATCTCATGACCTGCGATCGTATCCAGATCATATGCGTGCATTGGCTGTGCAAACTCTTCCATAACATAGTTGGTAATCTCAACAATATTATTGATCGGACGAATACCAACAGACGCCAGTCTTCTCTGCATCCATTTTGGAGACGGACCGATTTTAATATTTTTACCACTCTTGCACAGTATCTCGGACACAGATCGGCATCTTCTACTGTTACTTTTTATATAATCGTTGACATCTTCTCCATTTCCTGTCTCTTTCACGATTGGAGGAACAAACTCTTTGTTGAATGTAGCTGCTGCTTCTCTTGCGATACCCAGTACACCGTAGCAGTCTACACGGTTGGATGTCACTTCATACTCAAATACCACATCGTTTCTGTCAAGCGCTTCAATCGCACTTGCTCCGATTTCGGCATCTTCCGGGAAAATATAGATTCCGTATTCCGGAGCTTCCGGATACATATCTGTCGTAGAACCCAGCTCCTCGATAGAACACATCATACCAAAACTTGCCACTCCGCGGAGCTTGCCTTTTTGATCTTGATTCCGCCTGGAACTTTCTGTCCCGGCTCATGTCCCCCTGCCACGCGTCCACCGTCCAGTACGACCGGCACTTTTGCACCTTCAAATACATTTTTCGCACCTGTTACGATCTGTACTGTCTCGTTCCCACATTTACCTGACATACAATCAGCTTATCCGCATCCGGGTGCTTTTCAATCTTATCGATCGACCAATGACAATCTTTTCCAGATCTGCATCCAGCTGTTCATAGCCCTCTACTTTTGTTCCTGACAATGTCATTGCATCTGTATATTCCTGCGCTGTCACGTCCAGATCCGGGACATACGCTTTCAACCATGATAAAGAAGTATTCATAATCCTATTCCTTTCTCTCCACCTAAATCCTAGAATTGTTTCAAAAATCTGACGTCGTTCTCATAAAGCAGTCTCATATCGTCGATTTCGTATTTGAGAAGAGCGATTCTCTCCAGGCCGACACCGAATGCAAATCCTGAATATTCCTCCGGATCGATTCCGCACATCTCCAGCACATGTGGATGTACCATCCCGCATCCGAGGATCTCAATCAGCCGGAACCTTTACAGAAACGACATCCTTTACCACCACATTTGAAGCAGGAAACATCTACCTCCGCACTTGGTTCTGTAAACGGGAAGTGATGCGGTCTGAATTTTGTCTTTGTCTCTTCTCCAAACAGCTCTTTTGCAAACACTTCCAGTGTTCCTTTCAGATCTGCAAAGGAAACATTTTTTATCGATCACAAGACCTTCAATCTGATGGAAGGACGGGGAATGGGTGGCATCCACTTCATCAGAACGAAATACACGTCCCGGAGCGATCATACGGATCGGCAGTTTGCCCTGTTCCATGGTTCTCGCCTGTACCGGAGAGGTCTGGGTACGCAGCACAATGTCCTTATTCACATAAAAGGTATCCTGTTCATCTTTTGCAGGATGCCCATCCGGAATGTTGAGTTTCTCGAAGTTGTACAGGTCGTATTCTACTTCCGGTCCTTCTACTACTTCGTATCCCATTCCCACGAAAATGCGCTCTACCTCTTCCAGCGCGATCGTATTTGGATGTCTGTGTCCCACCGTACTTTTCTTAGATGGCAGCGTCACGCATTTGTCTTTTAATACACCCTCTCGCCTTCTGCAACTGACTCTTTGCTGTTGTTTATTGCTTCCAACATACTCACCTTTTACTGTTGCAAATGTCACATCAAAACGGCCTCTGCTGTTTTCTGACCGGAGCTGAACTCTACATCCGACTGGCATGTTCAGATGTCTTTCAAGCGGTACGTCAACATTTGTCGTCTGATCCTCACTTGTTTCAGCAGCAAAACATTCAGCGAATTAACCAGTAACATCGCCCAATGTAAGGCTTGAAAATAAGGAGTTTTCTCATCCTTTTTCATAATGATGCGCCTTCCTTTTCAGGCCATGGTATAAGTCTTTGTACCCAACTTCCATGCCCCCTTCCTTATAAAATTATCAAAACCATTTTAATTATAAAAACAATTTACTATTTCAAAATCTTTTTCGATATAATATATAGAGACACTCATTACATCAAAAAACTACGACTTCCATCTTGTATCTGAGAGGCTATACCGCTAATAACATCAATTCTGTCTATTATCTACCCAATCTTTTACATTGCATATTCATACGTTTGTAGTATACGCCTGTAATTATTCTTCTGTCAATTGTGTGTGTACTTTTTGTGTTTTTCTTATTTTCTGTTTTTAACCCTTCTAAAAATTGCATTGATTTCTCCCCAGCAAAATAATATACATACAGCCATACAGCCAAAGCATAACAAGGATAATCGTCGTAAAACTTCCATACATATTAGTGAATCCTTTAAAAATATCCAAATAGATGGAAAAGATAAAGGAAAGTGCCATCCACCCGCAGGCGAGCACCCGGCAGCTGTTTCCGAAGAGTCGTCTTTCCTTCCCACCACGATTTGGAAGATACTTGTACACAGATCCCAGAAGAAAGTGGAAGTGGTGTGAAGTAAATCCTCAATGTATAATCTTATGAATTGCTTATAAGCGGTGCATTCATAACCACAACACTGGAGTACTCAAAGGCATGCTCTTGCAGCACTGATAAAAGCTGTTTCTTGTCATCTGTGTTTGATCGCCGTGCGGATTCAATCCAATAGGTTACAGAGTACTGCCCTTTCCAGCTGACCACAAAGCCTACGAGGAGTGTCACGATGATGAACTAGATGCGCATACCTGATCTCACAATACTTTCAATCAGGTGGGCTGACTGTGGATGGAAATACCGGAGAGTCAATCTTTATCTTATTAAACTTCTCCATTTTCTTTAATACGGGTTAAATACTCAGGAGCAACATGTTTAGCTTCTCAGCCGTCACGAAATTGTTACTTCATGGATAATACCATAACTATTCTCAATATTCAAGCAAAAAAAGAAAGAAGACAGCCAATCTCTTCAGCTGTCCTTAACTTTATCTTTTGTCTAATCCCCAAAATGCCGTTCCTGTATTTTGAGTCCTAGCCACGGCTAGGTGGAGCAGCCTCATCCTGCTTTTCTGCCGTCCACTGCAAAAACAGGCCTGGCATGTTACTCAGTCTTATCGGAATCC
>VOFI01000184.1_pt1 | contig 36172 bp, 46 predicted proteins | sample 5384131 | NCBI WGS metagenome assembly VOFI01 (sample SAMN12384728, study PRJNA508395) | human gut metagenome | isolation source: healthy gut H | host: Homo sapiens | reverse complement strand
TCCACGCTGGCGGTGCCCTCGATGACCTCGCCGTCGTTGGGGATGATCTCACCGGCGCTGACCATGACCACGTCGCCCTTCTTCAGCTCGCTGGAGGAGACGACGGTCTCGGTGCCGTCGGCCTTGAGCAGACGGGCCTTGGTGTCCTTCTGGGTCTTCTTCAGGCTCTCGGCCTGGGCCTTGCCGCGGCCCTCGGCCACCGCCTCAGCGAAGTTGGCGAAGAGGACGGTGACAAAGAGGATGACGCAGACAAAGATGTTGTACAGGCGGACATTGTTGATGCCGTCGGTGGGCCCGAAGAGCTCGGGGAAGATGGAGAGCAGCAGGGCGATGACAAAGCCGATCTCAACCACAAACATGACCGGATTGTGCATCATATATTTGGGGTTCAGCTTGGTGAACGCCCCGATAACAGAGGACTTGAAGATGTCCTTTGTTACGAATTTGGTCCGATGCTTATCTTTCATAGGGAATCCGTAATCCTCCTTTAAACCGGCAGCCAGATGGACAGATGCTCAGCGATGGGGCCGAGAGCCAGGGCCGGGAAGAACGTCAGCGCCGCAAAGATGTAGACCACGAAGGCCACGATGACGCCGAAGCCGATGTTGTTGGTCTTCAGGGTGCCGATGGACTCGTTCATGCGCTTCTTGCACAGCAGAGACCAGGCGATGGCCAGCTGGAGCACGATGGCCAGGTAGCGGCCGAAGAACATGGCCAGACCGGCGGTGATGTTCCAGAAGTAGGTGTTGTCGGCCAGGCCCTCAAAGCCAGAGCCGTTGTTGGCGGCGGAAGAAGAGTACTCGTACAGCACCTGGCTCAGGCCGTGGAAGCCGGGGTTGGTGATACCGGCGCGGCCGGCCTGTGCCGACGGCCAGGGCGGAGAAGCCCAGGATCAGCAGGGGGTGGATGATGAGGACCAGCACGGCCATCTTCATCTCGCGGCCCTCGATCTTCTTGCCCAGGTACTCCGGGGTACGGCCGATCATCAGGCCACACAGGAACACGGCCAGCATGACGTACATGATCATGTTCATCAGGCCCACGCCCTTGCCGCCGAACACCACATTGAGCATCATGTGCAGCAGGGGAATCATGCCGCCCAGGGGTGTCAGAGTATCATGCATGTTGTTGACGGTGCCAGTAGTGAAAGATGTAGTAGTGGTGGTGAACAGGGCGGACTGGGCAATGCCGAAGCGGACTTCCTTGCCCTCCATGCTACCCATGGACTGGCTCCAGGCCAATCTCCGCCAAGGGGGGTTGCCCGCCAGCTCAGAGAAGTAGCACAGGCACAGGCCCACCACGAAAATGATGCCCATGGCCACGAACACGGTGCGGCCCTCGCCGCCGAAGATGGGCTGGCGGTCGGTCAGGCGGCGGCCCACGACGGTGGTGCGCCTCATCAGCTCAGTCTTCGGTTGTGGTACATCAGGCCGAACATGATCACGCAGGCGCCGGGCAGGATCATCATGCTCAGCAGCTCGGTAATGTCGGAGATGATGGTGGGGTTCTCCAGCGGGGTGGTGGAGTTGGCGCCCAGGAAGCCGCCGCCGTTGGTGCCCAGGTGCTTGATGGAGACCAAGGAGGCGATGGGGCCCATGGCGATATCCTGCTGAGTCCCCTCAATGGTGGTCACCGTCACGTTGGCATGAAATTCTGGGGAGCGCCCTGCCACACCAGGATCAGTGTCACGATAATGGAGAAGGGGATCAGGATGCGGGTGGTGATGCGCACCAGATCCACATAGAAGTTGCCCAGGTTGTTCTTGCTGGTGCCCGTCAGGCCGCGGCAGAAAGCCACGCAGGCGGCGTAGCCGGTGGAGGCGGAGACGAACATCATGAAGATGATGACCAGCATCTGGGAGAGGTAGCTCAGCCCACTCTCACCGGAGTAGTGCTGCAGGTTGGTGTTGGTCATGAAGGAGATGATTGTGTTGAAGGACAGGGTCTCCTCCATCGCGCCGATGCCGTTGGGGTTGAAGATGGGAAGAAACTGAATTCTCAGGACCAGATAGCCGACAAACACCATCACGGCGTTGGTAAGTACCAGAGCCAGGGCGTATTTTTTCCAGCCCATGCCCTCATTCTGATTGATACCGCAGATGCGGTAGATTCCATTGTCGATGCGGTTGAACACGGGGTCGCAAAACGTATGTTGACCAGTGGCGATGTGGAACATATAGCGGCCGATCGGGATGATCAGCAGCACGAAAATCACCAGGGTCAGAATGATTTGCAGCATTGCAAAAATTCCTCCTCTGTGCCTCAGAACTTTTCCGGGTTGGCCAGGGCGTACACCAGATAGCACGCCAGCGCAATAATGACGATACCCAAAGCAATCATAACTAGCAATTCCTCTTTTCTAGCAAAACAGTCTTATTTGTCCATCTGGCGGTCGCACCAGTCGGCCAACAGTTTCACCAGGACAAAGCTCACGACCAGAGTGGCTATCATAGCGAGATCCATTACTTCCATCTTGTTTCCCTCCTTGTGTCCGTCTCCGCGTGCTCTCCACCGCCGGAGCGGTGCCGGTCGTCTCCCGCGGTCCGGACCTGACGCGCTGATTCCCAACCGCCGGGCCGCAGAACCCCGCCTCTGCCTCCAGCGATTGCACGTATGAGTTTTACCACGTTCCGGAAAGAAATCAAAGAGCTTTTTCACAATCTTAATTCAGCCTTAACACATCCGCATGTTCCCTTATCCTTTCTTTTTGTTGTGGTAATATTTGTATTTTTAGCTTTGTGGGATTCTTATGGATTCTTAACGCCCTCCACTCTCCTCTTGCACCTTCCTAATCCCTTTCGCGCTATACTGATTCTGTAAAGAGAGTATTCAGCGCACTGTGACACCGCTGCAGAGAGGAGTCCTTCTGATGTATGCCTATCCAGTCCACTCGTCTGTCCCCCGCCCCCCGCACCGCAGCCCGAGCCAGTTGGAAATCGGCCGCCAGTGGCTGCCTCGCCTGGGGGCTGAAGACCCACCCCATTGTGACCGGCACGGCGGTGCTTGCCCTGAGCGGCGCTGTTCTTGTGGGCGGCGTATCTCTGGCGGTTCTCGCCGTCAATCTGCCGCTCTATCTGGCCGCCCTCCTGCTGTGAGGCTTACGGCCAGAGCTCAAAAAAGGGGCCATCACCGGAGTGATGGCCCCTTTTATGGTTCTATGTCTGTGTTTATACGGCGGTTGGCAGCTCCGGCCGGTTTTCCCCTGCCCCACGCTGCCACAGGCTTGCCTGTCCGTCTGCCTCCATACAAAGTTTGGGAGCGGCCCCTGCCTCGGAGCCGCTCCCGCGGGGTGAGCCCTATCCATATATCAAGTCAGAACGACTTTTTTCCACTGCATAGCATCTGCATGGAGAAAAGCGCCTATCATTCGGCGTGCCGGTGCGGCATGGGCTGTGCTGGCAGACACAGCCCATGCCTGCGCCAAATCACAAAGAGAGGTGGTCTCTGGATCCACAAAACAAAAAAGCTGTACCTCCACGGGTACAGCAAACAAACCTTATGATACCTGTCTCAATCATAAGCAACTGCACCCTCCCTGGACCGGGGAGGCTTCCTGTGCGTCATATACAGGCAGGTATTCTGACTCAGGCATCCAGCGCGGTTCTCGCCTTCCCAGGGCATAGCCCCAGTGACCTATAAGAACCGCTCCACCAATACAGCAACGGCATTGTGCGGGATTCACACCCGCTTCCCTTTTCAGCGTCTCCGGGAGGAGGCGCACCTGTATACCATTCAGTATTCCATTGTATAGGTAGATTATAGTCCCTCTTTCTTCCCATGTCAAGCCATTTCCCTCCTTTGCCCGCTGGTGCGGGCAAAGGAGGGACGGCCTGACACCGCCATGCCTTACTGCCAGTCGGCAGGGTAGACAAAGTAGGCGTAGCGGGTCCGGTTGGGGGGTCTGGAAGTGAATGTGGCTTCCCTTGGGGATATAGATGATGTCGCCGGGGCCTCCGGACACCACACGGCCGTCGATCTCGATCTCCAGCGTGCCGTCCAGAACCAGGTCGTACTCATCATAGGTGAGGGTCCACTCGAAGCTGGTGTGATCCAGCTCCATGATGCCGCAGCCCATGCGGGGCCTCCTCCAGCGTCACCACGTCCTTGAGCTTGACGCCGTCCTGCTGGAAGGGCTCGCACTTGACGGTGCTGGTCTTGATGCCGATGATCCCGCTGGGATCGATGTGCTTTTCAAACTCGGGCTTGCTGCCCTTGCCCGCGGACTCCTCCAAAACCTTGGTGACAATCTCGCGGATGAGCGCTTCGCTTACATTCATGATAGATTCCTTGCCTTTCCGGTATTGGCCTTACTCGATTACTTGGAAATGGTCTGGATCTTGGAGAGCAGCTTGGGGGCCAGGAGGTTGGCCACAATCAGGGCGGTGACACCGGCCACCAGCTTACCAGCGATCATGGGGAAGATCATCTGGGCATCGTTGCCGGCGGCAAAGCCCAGGTGGTCGCCGAACACGAAGGCGGCGGATACGGCGAAGGCCACGTTCAGGATCTTGCCCTTGGGGTTCATCTCGCCCATGATGTTGAACATGGCGATGTTGTTGGCCAGGGTAGCCACCAGACCGGCGGAGCCCTTGTCATTCATGCCCAGGGCGCCGCCCAGCTTGGACAGGGCGCCGCCGAAGGTACGGGTGATCCACTCCACCATGGGGAAGGCGCCGATCAGAACAATGCCGATCTGGCCGCAGACCAGCAGGCCGTTGTTCAGCGGAGTCATGCCCAGGTCGGGATCCACCGTGGACATCACATCGAACACGGGGAACATGATGCCGGTGATCTGCTGGAACACGGCGATGGCAGTCAGGACGGTGATGACCACGGTGACGCCGGTGCCGAACTTGTTGAAGCCGTTGATCATGGGACCGGGGGCGAACCACAGGCCGATGACGATCAGGGCGGCGATGACGATGACGGGCACCAGATTAATCAGGATGCGGCCGATGTCCATCTTATAGGGGTCATGTTCATGACCAGGCCGCCCACGATGCAGCCGATGGGGATGGTGATCATACCGGCCAGGACGCCGGCGCCCAGGTAGGGGCGGTCTTCCTTCTTGATGATGCCCAGGGCCACAGGGATGGTAAACACGATGGTGGGGCCCATCATGGTGCCCAGGATCAGGCCGGCGAAGTTACCGATGGAGGGGTCGCTGGCCAGCTCCATAGCCAGAGGGTAGCCGCCCATGTCGCAGGCCAGAATGGTGGTGGCGAACATAGAGGCATCGGCGCCGATGGCGGTGTAGATGGGGGAGATGATGGGGCCCAGCACCATGGACAGCACGGGGGCCGCCGCATACACGCCGGCCATGGCGATGGCCAGGCCGCCGATGGCGTTGAAGCCGTCCTCAAACTTCTCGCCGTAGCCCAGCTTATTGCCGCGGATACGGTCAATGGCGCCCACAATCATGAAGATCATCATGATCAGCATGATGACGGAGTTGATGTTCAGTCCGGAAACCCAGGCTTTGATACTCTCAGTAAAAATACTGGGATCAGCAGCTGCGATCAGTTCGCTAAAATCCATTACTTACACTCCTTCTCTAACTCTCAAAACAGTTTGGGGGTTGAAGGTCTCTCTTCTCTTTGCGCTTACAGCAGGGACTGGAATACCTGCTGCGCGGGGCGCGGGATGACGGAGGTGCCCACCAGCAGCTCCGCGTCACGGGACGCGGCGGCCACGGCTTCACGCACCGCCCCCACATCCCCGGTCAGGGTGACAAAGCCCTTGCCGCCGATGGCGTATCCAATGCGCACCTCGATCAGGGTCACGTTGGCTGCCTTGGCGGCCACATCGGCGGCCGTAATGGCCGAGGCGATGGAATAGAACTCCAGCACGCCCACCGCGCCGCCTGCGGGGGCTGGGTGGTCATGCTGATAGCCGGAATCAGTTGGGGATGGGCGTTGGGGAGCAGCAGCGTGTTGACCACGCTTTCGCCGCCCTGGCGGATGCCCTCGGCCATGGAGGCCTTGACGTCGCCGGTATCCCCTGCGATGATGATAATGTACTTGCCGGGACACACGGTAGAGGAACGGATGAGCTCCACCTGGGCTGCCTTTACCATAAAATCACTGGTCTCAATGCCCCGGGCAATACTGGTCAGCTCGACCATGCCGATGGCGTTTGCCATACCGTTCATACCTCCTTCCGGCAGAGCCTGGCGCCCGCCGGAGTGATTTCTGTCACCACGCCGTCGATGCTGGCGTGGATGTTGGCGCTCAGGCCGTCCGGGGCGGCCTGAGCCAGAAGCTCTCCCTTTGCCACCGGGTCGCCCACGGCCTTGACAGGCACGGCGGGCTTGCCGATGTGCTGCTGGAACGGGATGAATACCGTCTCCGGCTCCAGGGGGATGCAGGTGTGGGCGTGCAGGCCGTAGTAGGCCGACAGGCCCAGCCGGGCCACCAGCCGGTCGGTGGGCGTCTTGCGCTCGTCCACAAACTCCCGGGCGTGGGGCTCCATGTTCCGGGGCACCTGAATGCCGCGCTTGCGCAGCTCGCCCTTGATGTAGCCGTTCACCTTGCGGGGAGACAGGCCCATGGGGCAGGCGAACATCTCGCACACGCCGCAGTCGCAGCAGTTGGCCGCGTCGCCGAAGGAGCGCAGATACTCCTCGTTGTCCTCGATGCTTCCCTCCCGCCACAGGTTGCGCATGACCAGGTTGGGGCGGATCTGGTGCCCGATGAGATAGCGGGGGCAGAGATCGGTACACATGCGGCACTGGATGCAGGCGCTCTTGGTCTGATGGCGGATGGTCTCCATCGGGAGCTGGGCCCGCCGGAACAGGTAGTGCTCCTTGGGCAGGACGATCAGGTTTCCGGTGGTCTTGGTGACCACGGCCGCCTCAATGGCGGCCCGGTCGGTGAGGGGCTTGCCCATCATGGGTCCGCCCACGATGAGGGCGTAGTCCGCTAAGTTGGGCCGGGCCTCCGCCACGCAGGCCGTGAGGGCCGTGCCCACCGGGACCTTTAGGAGAATGGGCTCCTTGACCTCGCCCACCACGGAGAGGTATTTCTCCGTTACCGGAGTTCCCTCCAGGGCATCCTGGATGTTGAGCAGGGTGCCTACGTTGTCCACGACGCAGCCCACGTCCAGGGGCAGCCCCGCTCCGGGACGGAGCGGCCGGTCACCTGCTGCACCATGGTCTGCTCGTCGCCGGCCGGATAGAAGGTCTTCATCCGGAACAGCTCCACCTGGGCGCCGCTCCGGCTGATAGCCCCCTCCAGGGCCGTGATCTCCGCGTGGTACTTGCCCTTCAGGGCGATCACCGTGCGCTTCGCGCCCAGGTGCCCGGCCACCGCCACCGCGGCGGCCACCACCCGGTCGGGGAAGGTACGGCAGAGATATTTGTCGGTTTCGATCAGCGGTTCACACTCGGCCGCGTTGACCAGAAAGCACCCGCCTTGGCTGAGAGCTTTACATGGGTGGGGAACCCGGCGCCTCCGGCGCCGACTACACCCGCAGCCTTGACCGCTTCGGTCAGATTCATGACGTATGACCATTCCTTTCGCGGAAGTTTCCGCCGGGCCGCCGCGGCGCCTCCCCGTCAGGGGAGCACGCTGCGGTCGATCTCCTGGTCGTCCACAATGCCGACCACGGTGGCGTCCACCGGGATGCTCATATCGCCGGCGGCGCTGCGGGCCGAGCTGCCTCCGACCACGAGCACGGTCTCCCCCACGCCGGCGCCGATGATATCGGCGGCCACGATGGGGGGCCGTTCCGCTTTTCCCGTCAGCACATCCAGCGGCTGAACCAGCAGCAGCTTCAGGCCCGCCAGTTTTTCTTCCTTACGGGTGGCCCAGATGTTGCCGATCACCTTTGCTACCTTCATAGCCTTGATCCATCCTTTTTCGGGTAATGGGGCTCAGGGCCCGGGGTCACTCCTGAACCAGCCGGATCCCGTGCTCCTTGGCGCAGTCCTTGGCCAGAGCCGTCAGGATGCACTTGGCGGGGACATGGATGCAGGTGACCTTTTTCCGCCGCGGCGTCCCGGATGTCCCGCTCCGTGAGCACCCGCTTGGTCACATGGACCAGCTTCTCCTCACGAGCCGCGGGCATGGGGGCAGGGGCGGAGGGTTCCGCGGCCGCGGGCCCCTCCGCCGGAGCCGACTCACAGGCCGCGCCGCCCAGCAGGAGTCCCTCCAGGTTGTGTTTGGAGCAGACCACCACGCCGGAGGTCAGGAGCAGATCCAGGCGCTCCTTCATCATGGCGTAGTAGGCCGCCGGGGCGGTGGAGGCGTAGCGGTAGAGCTCCACCTCCTCGGTGGGTACGTAGACCCGCTTGCCCGTCAGGATGGCCTGGGCGGCCAGACGGGTATAGGGGTGTCGCACAGGCCCAGGGCCAGCTTGGCAAGGGCCTCGTTGGTGAGCCCGGTGAGCACGACCACGCCATAGGAATCCAACTCGGCCGGCTCACTCTGGAGGGAAGCGCAGTCCACACGGAACCGCGCCTTCAGCTTCTCGCACTTCAGCATGGCCCGGCAGGTGTCGTTCATCTCCTGGCTGAGCAGCAGCAGGCCCTCCCGGTCATCCCGGGACGCGGCGGCCGAAGCGGCCTCGCCCCCTTCCGCCTCCGCCAGCTTGGCGGCCACGCGGGCTACAATTTCATTGAGCAGCGTTTGTTCCATGGCTTCCCCTCCTTTCTGTTCGTGAATTTAAGGGGTTTATTCCAGGGTACAGTTCATGGCGATGCCTGTGGGGGTCACGAGAAAGGGGTTGGCCGGCTTAATCGTCCGGATTCCCGTCACCTTCTGGAAGATGTCCTCGATGCCCGTCAGGCAGCAGGTGCCGCCGCAGAGGTAAATGGTGTCCGTGTGGGCCTTATCCACATAGCGGCTCACGATCGTGGCCATCTTTTCCACCACGGGGCGCACCACGGGGAGGATCTCCCGGTGGCGCTTGTAGTCCTGCTTGATGGCCTCCGCCTCCTCGAAGGAGACGTGATAGTTGCCCGACAGAACCAGGGTCAGATGGGTGCCGCCGGTGGGCTCGTCCTCGATCTGCACCACCTTGCCCTCCTTTAATATAGCAAGGCCGGTGGTGCCGCCGCCGATGTCCACCACCACGCCGTCCTCAATCTGATAGATGGCGTTGGCGGCGCTGGGCTCGTCCAGGATGTTGGTCACCTCCAGGCCGGCGCCCTCCGCCACATACTGGTGGGTCTTGACACTGGATTCGGTGCCCGCGGGCATGGCGATGGCGCAGTTGACCAGCTCCGTGCCCAGGCGGGCCTCCAGCTTTTCCTTGAGCGACCGTACAATGCGCAGCGCGCCGGTGTAGTCCACCACCACGCCGTCCCGCAGAACCTGGGCCGCCTGCTTCTCGCAGGCCACGGGGTTGTTTTCCTCGTCCAGCACCACCAGCACAATGTAGGCGGTGCCCAGATCCACGCCCACCTTGAGCCGGCTTCCCACCGGCTTGAAGGTGGTTTTTTCGGATTCCTCCACACGGGCGAGGTAGTTGTTTACGCGGTCCAAGTCCATCATGTCGCTGGCGCTCCTTCTGTTGATTATCGGATGATCTTGCCGAGGGTAAAGCCGCTCACCAGAGCCGCGTTGGCCTCGTCCACGTCAATGTGCATCTTGCAGCTAAATTCCGTGCTCACCCGGATGATGACATCCTGGAAAATCACGGGCCGCTCGCTCATCACGGCCACGGACACCCGCTGCTTGTCTTTCAGATCCAGCAGCTTGGAGTCCGGCGCGGTGACGTGGATGTGGTTGTGGGCGATGATCACGCCCTCCTTCAGCTCCAGCGTGCCGCAGGGGCCCTCAATGGTGATGGCCCCGGAGCCGGCCACGTCGCCGGACTCCCGGACGGGGGCCTTGACCCCCAGCTCCATGCAGTCGCTCTTGGACAGCTCCACCTGGGTGGCCTTGCGGGCCGGGCCAAGGACCGCCACGCGCTCCTTCCGGCCCTTGGGGCCCACCAGCGTGACCCGCTGCTCAGACAGGAACTGGCCCGGCTGAAGAGCGGCCGCTTGGGCTCCAGCCTGGCGCCGGGCCCGAACAGCACCTCCACATCGGCCTGTGACAGATGCACATGCCGCGCGGAGACCTCCACCTCGACCAGTCCCGCCCGGTGGACCGCATCCATCACTGCGGATACGATTTGTTCCATATGCCTGTTCCTCCTCAGCGGTACTGGCCCGCCAGGTACATGCACATCATGATATGAATGGCGCTGGACAGGCGGTTGAGTTCCTCGATGATATCTTTCCGGGTGTATTTGTTGCCCACCCGGAAGGCCTCGGTCGCCGCTACCTCCGTCTCACGGACGGCGGCGCGGAGCTGGTTGAGCAGCGCATAATCCCTGCCCATGGTGTAATCGGGCAGCTGCATGTACTGCACGCCGAAGAACTTCTGCGGATTGTGGGAACGCTCCCGCAGCTCGGCGTGGGTGAGACCAATGATGGTCTCGTTCTTGAACGCCTCGTCCAGCACGTCGCAGCGCATCATCTCCCGGAGGACGCCCAGGATGTTTCCCAGGTCGTCCACCAGCTTCTGGCAGCCGCCCTCGGCGATCTGGACCTGATCCAGCACCACCAGGGCCTGAAGGCTGTCCAGCTTGCCGCGGAAATGGATGCGGGGGTGATCCTTGGCCACCAGCACGTTGCCGAACAGCTGGGTCATATGCTCCGGCTTTTCCATGTAGTAGGCGCCGGTCTCATAGTCCACATACTTGGGCTTGGGCGGCTCCGGGGCGCACATCACGGTCGGGACGACCGGCTGGGCGGCCGGGGCGGCCGCGGGGGCCGGCTCCGCCGGCTGCCCCCCTGCGGCCACTTTGATTTTGCGCTGCTGAAGATATTCCCGCGCCGCGGGCGTCAGTATTTTCCCCTCCGGGATGTAGTAGACCTCGGGCTGGGTGTTCCGCAGCTCCACCCGGAGGAAATCTTCTGTAATTGCCTTCACGCGCTCCACCCCTTCCTATGGTTGATGGGACACGGGCTACGCCCGTATCTTACTTCTCCAGGGAGGGCAGGATGGACTCCACCTCGTTGTGGGGACGGGGGATGACGTGCACGGAGATCAGCTCGCCCACGCGCTCGGCCGCCGCCGCGCCCGCGTCGGTGGCCGCCTTGACCGCGCCCACGTCGCCGCGGACCATCACGGTCACCAGGCCGCCGCCCACGTGCTCCTTGCCGATCAGGGTGACGTTGGCCGCCTTGACCATGGCGTCGGCCGCCTCGATGGAGGCCACGAGACCCTTGGTCTCGATCATACCCAGAGCTTGCATCATATTCATAACAGGGACACTCCTTTACTTGTTTGCGTCAGGCTGCCTCAGCCCAGGTGGGGCAGGATGGACTCCACTTCCTCGTGGGGACGGGGAATGACGTGCACGGAGATCAGCTCGCCCACGCGCTCGGCCGCCGCCGCGCCCGCGTCGGTGGCCGCCTTGACCGCGCCCACGTCGCCGCGGACCATTACGGTCACCAGGCCGCCGCCCACGTGCTCCTTGCCGATCAGGGGTGACGTTGGCCGCCTTGACCATGGCATCGGCCGCCTCGATGGAGGCCACGAGACCCTTGGTCTCGATCATACCCAGAGCTTGCATCATATTCGCCATTTGTGATCCTTCCTTTCACAGGTAAACCGCGCTGTACGCGGATGAGATTGGGTTACAGCTTCTGGAGCTTACCGATGATCTGGCGGACGATGTCGTCCACATCGATGTTCTCCAGAGAGGGAGCCGTGCGGCAGACGCCGTCGGAGCAGTCCGGCACGGAGGCGCGGATCTCGTCCAGCTCCTTGAGGCCATAGGCCACATACCGCAGGTTGAGCAGGTGCATGGGGCCCACGTTCTCCGAGGTGGCGGAGCCGCCCACGGCGCCGCAGCCCAGGGTCAGGGCGGGCTGGAGGGCGGTGGTGCCGCCGATGCCGCCCAGGGCGCTGGGGGTGTTCACCATCACGCGGGAGGCGGGCACCCGGCGGGCGAAGTAGTCCACCATCTTATCGTCGTTGGTGTGCATAGAGAAGGTGTGGCCCGCGCCTTCGTAGTGGAGGATCTCACAGACCTTCTCGCACACCTTCTCGTAGTTCTCGGCGGTGTAGAAGGCCAGGATGGGTCCCAGCTTCTCGTTGGAATAGGGATGGCCGCGGCCCACGCCGGTCTCCTTGGCCACCAGCACGCGGGCGGTGGCGGGAACCTTCTCCAGGCCGGCCAGATTGGCGATGGTCTTCACGCTGCGGCCCACGATCTCGGGGTTCATGGTGCCGTTGGCCCGCAGAATGAAGCGGCCCAGCTTCTCCCGCTCCTCGTCGTCCAGGAAGTAAGCCCCCTGGCGCTCCATCTCGGCCTTGACGGCGGGCACCATGTCATCGTCGCAGATGATGGACTGCTCGCTGGCGCAGATGGTGCCGTTGTCAAAGGTCTTGGAGTCCAGGATGCGCTTCACTGCCAGGGGCAGGTCGCAGGTCTTCTCCAGGTAGGCGGGGCCGTTGCCGGGGCCCACGCCGATGGCGGGGGTACCGGAGGAGTAGGCCGCCCGCACCATGGCGGAGCCGCCGGTGGCCAGGATCATGGCCACGTCGCGGTGGCGCATGAGGTTGTCGGTGGCCTCCATGGTGGGGATGGTGATGCAGGAGACCAGGTTCTCATTGCCGCCCGCCTCGGCCACCGCCTGCCGGATGACCTTGACGGTCTCCAGAATGCAGCGCAGAGCCGTGGGGTGGGGGGAGAACACGATGGCGTTGCCCGCCTTGATGGCGATCTCCGCCTTGTAAAGTGCGGTGGAAGTGGGGTTGGTGGAGGGGATCAGGCCGGCGATCACGCCCACGGGCACCGCGATGGTGCGCAGGCGCTTGGCGTCGTCCCGGCTGATCTCTCCGATGGTTTTCATATCCTTGATGTGCTCGTAGACACCGCGGCTGGCAAAGATGTTCTTGATCACCTTGTCGTCCACGATGCCAAAGCCGGTATCCTCGTTGGCCATCTGGGCCAGCCGGCGGGCGTTGCGCACACCCGCGTCGGCAATGGCACGCACAATGCGGTCCACCTGGGCCTGGTCCATCCGGGCCAGCTCCTGCTGGGCCTCCTTGGCCGCCTCTACCAGCTCCCGAACCTCCTGCATGGACAGGAGATCTTTATCGATTAGCTGCATACAGTTCCATTCCTTTCGCTGAACTTCATGCCGGGGGCAGTCTCAAACCGCGAAGCATGCTCAGTTGTTTTGCTCCGCCAGGAACGCCGTGATTGCCGCGAGAAGCTCTTCCTTCTTGGCAAACCGGATCTCCTTGCGCGTCATGCTGGTCAGGCCGATCTGTCTGGCCACGGCCCGCAGTTTTACCACCGCCATATGCTCCAGCTCCTCCGTGGTCAGGCTGGCGGGCTCCATCACCGCGCCATCGCTCTCCTGCTCCTCCGGCTCCAGCGGCTCCCCCTCCTCCGGCTCCGGCTCAGGGGCCGGGGCGGGAGGCGTGGGGGGAACCGGCTGGTCTGGTTCGGCGGGGATGTGTCCCAGGATTTCTTCCAGCTCCTCATGGGGTCTGGGGATCACGTGGACGGAAATCAGGGTTCCCACCCGTTCCGCCGCTGCGGCACCGGCGTCTGTGGCCGCCTTGACGGCGCCCACATCCCCTCGGACCATGATGGTCACCAGGCCGCCGCCCACATGCTCCTTGCACTGGAGGGTGACGTTGGCAGCCTTGACCATGGCATCGGCCGCCTCAATGGAGGCGACCAGGCCGCGGGTTTCAATCATACCCAATGCCTTCATATGTACCTCCGTTCATGGGCCCGTGCGGGCCCGGTCGCTCTGCCGGTCAGACCTTGGGCTGGTCGGCGACGGACTCGACGGCGGCGGCGAAGGCGTCACAGGCGGACTTGCAGGCGGACTGGCTGCCGGTCAGCAGGGCGCCGCCAAAGTTGGTCTCAGACGGGGGGGCGTACAGCATGCACATCCGCACGTCGGCGGCCTTCAGCGCGGCATCCACGCCGTACATGGCCTCCAGGGAGGCGCAATCAGGTAGGCAATGGCCTCGCCTTCGGCAATGCCGCAGCCCTCGGACAGGTAGGAGCCGGTGCGGGAGATGCAGTGGGCATAGTAGCAGATGCTGTCGTCGTCATTGGCGGAGACAAAGTGGCACACATTCTCGATCATGTCCACGCAGGCCTCCAGGCCGGCCTTGGCCTCGGCGGGGTTGGGCGCGGCCAGGATGCCGATGATCTCGCCGGCCAGCTTGGTGTTGGCGTTGGCGGCGCCGGCGTAGAAGCTCTTGGCGTAGACAACCTTGCAGTCGGCCTTCTTGGTGGCCTCGTCCAGGGCGGTGTAGGTCACATCGTCGCTGTCGGCAGTAACGATGGCCAGGGACTTCTGGTCAGGGGTCAGGCCCAGCTCCTTCGCCATGTCGGGAGCCACGTTGGGGATAATGCGAGTCGCCAGTACATGTGCGGGCAACGGATCGCGTTTCATATTGATTTTCCTCCCTGCTCTTACAGTTTCAGATCGGTACCGCTGGCCTTCTTGTCCAGCATGATCTTGATGATTTCCGCGATGTGGGCGCCGGCCTCGGCGGGGATGGTGCCGGCCCGGTGGATGTTGGACACCACGGTGCGGCGGGCCTCGGGCATGCCCACGGTGGCCTTGTAGGCGATGTAAGCGGACATGGACTCGGCGGTGATCAGGCCGGGACGCTCGCCGATCAGGGTGCAGGTGACGGTGGCGCCGGTCAGCTCGGAGATCTCATCCATGACGCCCACGCGGCCATACTTCACGAAGAAGGGGGTGCCCACGTCGATCTTGTAGCTCTCCAGGCCCTGCAGGATGGCGGGCAGCAGATCGCCGATGTTGGCAGCCACGGCGGCGGAGGACAGGCCGTCCGCCACGTAGATCTGAACGGTGGGGTTCTTCTTGCACTTGGCCTTGATGGTTTCCACGGCCTCGGGGCTGAGCTTGCGGCCCAGATCGGGGCGGGTCAGATAGGTGTCCTTGCTGTCGCACTGGGTCTGCACCGTCCACAGGCCCATCTTCTCCACGAACTCGGCGTCCACGTCGTTAAACACGGCGTCCTGGGCGGCGGAGTGGGCGGCGCGGAACTCCAGCTGGGGCAGGGTGTTGTAGCGGGCGCCGGCCTTGCCGATGCCCAGACGGCAGGGAGCGTTCATCTTCAGCTCGGCATACTCCTCGCCGTTCTCAGGGTTCTTTACCAGATACTGCTTGCGAATGTCGATCTCCGTGATGTCGGGGATGCAGCCGTCCTCAACCTCCGGCGCAGACTCACACGCACAAGCGGCAGCGGCCTTCTCGGCGGGCTTGGCGCCGGACACATTCATTTCCGTCAGCACCTGCTCAATGATGCTTCTCAGATCTTTCTCGTCCATTCTCCGCTCCTCCTTACTTCTTCGGAACACGGAAGCGTCGCCCGCCTTGGGCGTCAGCTTGCCATTCTCAGAGAAGCCCATCTTCTCCAGCCACATGTCGAACTCGTGGATGGGGCGCAGGCCAAAGACCTCGCGCAGGGCAGCAGCCTCATGGTAGCCGGTGCACTGGTACATCAGCATGCAGTCGTCGCCCGCGGGCACGCCCATGATGTAGTTGCAGCCGGCGGCCACCAGCAGGGTCGCCAGGTTCTCGATGTCGTTCTGGTCGGCCTTCATGTGGTTGGTGTAGCAGGCGTCGCAGCCCATGGGGATGCCGGTCAGCTTGCCCATGAAGTGATCCTCCAGGCCGGCGCGGGTGACCTGCTTGGAATCGTACAGGTACTCGGGCCCGATGAAGCCGACGACGGTGTTGACCAGGAAGGGGTTGTAGCGCTTGGCGAAGCCATAGCAGCGGGCCTCCATGGTGACCTGGTCCCAGCCGTTGTGGGCCTCGGAGGACAGCTCGGAGCCCTGGCCGGTCTCAAAGTACATGACGTTGGGTCCGGTGCAGGTGCCGCGGGACAGCATGGTGGCGCGGCCCTCGTCCAGCATGGCGGCGTTCAGGCCGAAGGCCTCGTTGCCCTTCTGGGAGCCGGCGATGGACTGGAACATCAGGTCGAGGGGAGCGCCGAACTTGTTGGCGGCCTCGGTCTGGGTGGTCACGTGGGCCAGCACACAGATCTGGGTGGGAACCTCCCACTTGCGCTTGAACTCGTCGAACATCTTCAGGATGCGGGCCACGCTCTCCACGGAGTCGTCCACGGGGTTCAGGCCGATGACGGCGTCGCCGCAGCCCAGGGACAGGCCCTCCATCACGGACGCGATGATGCCATTGGGATCATCGGTGGTGTGGTTGGGCTGCAGACGGGAGGAGAAGGTGCCGGGCAGACCGATGGTGTGGTGTTGCAGTGGGCGGTCACGCGCATCTTCTTGGCGGCGTAGATGAGGTCCAGGTTGCTCATCAGCTTACACACGCCGGCAACGATCTCAGAGGTCAGGCCGCGGGAGGCCCGGCGGATCATGTCGGGGGTGGTCTGGGTATCCAGCAGCCACTCGCGGAACTCGGCCACCGTCATATTCTTATACTCGTTAAAGATGGTCTCGTTGACAGAATCCTGGATGATCCGGGTCACCTCGTCCTCCTCATAGGGGACGGCGGGGCAGTTGCGCAGATCGTTCAGGGTCAGATTGGAGAGCACCACCTTGGCGGCCACTCTCTCCTCTGCGGTTTCGGCGGCAATGCCTGCCAGCTTGTCGCCGGATTTTTCCTCGTTTGCCTTCGCCATGACTTCCCGAATCGATTTGAACTCGTACACATGGCCGAACAGCTTTGTCTTCAGGATCATGCTAGTTCACCTCTCATAAGTCCTAACATTTAAGAATTGAAAATCAAGGTCTTGATCACTACGGGCAGCACCTGCCCGCCTGCAATGGGCTCGCCGATATCGATGTAGTCGCCGCTCAGGGTGCGGATACCGTCAATGCAGATGACGTCCTTCTCCCGCTTGAGCAGTACGTTCAGCGCGTTTCCGAGCACCTTTCCGATATCGTTCTCCACCACCACGACCAAGGGATACCTGCTGCTGATCACCTCCTTCGTGCTCTCAATGATAGCTGCCGCCAATGCCTGAATGTCCGCAAAGCTGGTGCGCTTTTCTCCGGTAAAAGCGATCGCAAGCTGCTCCGCTTTTCCCTCAGGCATATACAGCGGCATCTGATTCAAAATGGAAGCCTTCAGCGTTTCCAGCGACGCCTCGTCTTCCTCGGACACCTTAAGAATGGGGACATTTTTCAGGGGGAGCGTGCCCTGCTCATAGTGGATGGTGCTCCCGCTGACCTCGGTGGTATGGGTTCCCGCCCCTACCACGGTGGCCCGGATGGTCTCGATGGAGGTAAAGCGCTCCACCCGGCTCAGATCCGGGTCGGCCCGAATGGCCTTTCCCAGGAGGACGCCGATGTCGCCGAAGCGAAACACGTCGCCCTCCATCTCCTGATAGATGCAGTCCGCCACGCCGCCGGAGTAGGTCACCGCGGCGATGGCCGGCTGCTCCGGCAGAGGCTTGCCGTTGTTGGTATAAAGGCCGGCGTGGTGTCTGTCCGCCCCCGCCAGGCGGAGGGCCTGGGCCAGTTGGGCCGCCATGAGGCGGCACACGCCGTAGAGCTGCTCGGGATAGGCCCGGTCGCCCACCGCCAGCGGGATTCCGTTGGCGGCGGCCAGGGCCTGGATCTTGGGGAAAATGTAGCTGATGCGGCCGTTCTCCACCTTGATGAGCCGCCCGCCGATGTCCAGGCAGCAGGTCCCCCGCAGCACGCCCTTCTCATAGACGGCGATGTTGCTGGTCCCGCCGCCGATGTCCACATTGGCGATGGCCGTGCGCTTTTCCTTGGACAGGGCGTCGGTGCCCGCCCCCCGGGCGGAGAGTACCGACTCCAGATCCGGTCCGGCGGTGGCCACCACGAAGTCTCCGGCCAGGTCGGACAGAGCCTCCAGCACCTCGTTGGCGTTCTCCTTCCGGGCGGTTTCGCCGGTGATGATCACCGCACCCGTGCGGAGCATCTCCGGCGTCATGCCGGCCGCCTGGTACTCCTCCCGCACAATCCGTTTGACCGCCTCCGCGTCGATCTCCGTGGCCGAACGCAGGGGCGTAAAGTAGATCTTGCTGCGGTAGACCACCTCTTTATCCACAATGTCGATGCGCGGCACGGTGTAGCTGCTGGCCCGGTTTTCGATGGTCAGCCGGCTGAAAATGAGCTGGGTCGTCGAGGTGCCGATATCGATGCCCACGCTGAGGATCACTTCATGCAACTTGCTTCACCCGCTTCCTGAGAGTTCAATGCAAAACGGAGCCCGGGTACAGAGAATCCCTCTGTATCCGAGCTCCGTCGCTCGTCTGTTCCAGCCGTCGTTACGTCACGTCGGCCGTTCCGATGATCTGATTTTTAAAGTCGAATCTGGCGCAGGTTCCCTCGGGGCCCGACTCGATCTCCAGGTTGCCCCGCAGCTTGTCCTTCACCAACGTCTGCACGATGGACAGCCCCAGGCGGTTGCCCTCCGTGTTGGCCACATCGAATCCGCCTCCGTTGTCGCTGACCTGGATGCTGGAGTACAGCTTCCCTGCTCCACGACGATCCGAATCTCTCCGGAAGAGCGGTCCTGGAAGGCGTACTTCAGGGAGTTCTGAAGCAGTTCGTTGATGATAATGGCCACCGACGTGGCGATGTCGGAGTCCACCTGAAAGTCCCCGCCCTCCATGGTAATGGTGACATAGCATTTGGGGTTGGAAAAATACCGCATGGTATTGTTCTTTATGTTCAGGATGACCTCCCCAGCATGACCTCGTCCACACCGCTCTGAGCCAGCAGCTCGTGGGTGCTGGCAATGGAGAGAATCCGGTTCATGCTCTCCCCCAGCACCTGCCGCGTCTCCTCGCTGTCGGTGCGGCGCGTCTGTAGGCGCAGGAGGCTGGCAATGGTCTGGAGGTTGTTCTTCACCCGGTGGTGGATCTCCTTGATGGCCACAGACTTGAGAATCAGCGCCTGCTCCTGCTCCCGCCGCCAGGTTACGTCCTGAATGATCACGGCGAAGGCCGCCCCCGCCGAGTTGAGCTGGATGTGCTTGATGTCCAGCACCAGATTGCTCACCGTAGTCTCCACATAGGAGTAGCCGCTGCACTCCTCGCTGTTGCCGTCCTGTTCCACCAGGCGGACGTTCTCATAGGGCTGTCCTAGAATGTCCTCAATGTAGCCCAGCCTCCGGTACAGATCCTGGGCCAGGGAGTTGCGGAAGGTCACGATGCCGCTACGGTCTACCATGAGGAGCGCCTCGTCGATACACTCGGTGAGCCAGTTGTTCTCCGGCACCATCTGAGCCAGGGCGTGGGCGATGGTCTCAAAGCTCTGCTGCGAGAAATGAATCCGCTCACTGACCTGCCTCTGCTCGTCCACCCGCTTCTCCAGGATCAGCACGCCGATGATATGGGAGCCGTTGCGGATGGGCTCTACCGACTGGATCGTGCTCCCATTCTCCTGGGTCACGGCCTTCATCTGCTTGGTTCCCACCCCCAGGCGGAAGGTGCGGGCCACCGCCGGCTCGTTCTCCGGCTTGGCCAGCAGTCCCACAACCGTGTTCTTGTAGGACGACGGCACACATTCCGGCTTGGCCTCCGCCACCACGATGGCGTTCCCGTCCCGTCCGGGGCAGTCGATGAAGATGTCCGCGCCCTCCAGATTGGCCAGAGGCTGCAGCGTCTCTGACATGTGCTCGATGATGCGGATCTCCTCATCGGACAGATCGGTATACTTTCTGCAGAGGGACCAAATCACATTCACCTGTCAACCCCCGCCTTTCACGAGGATCATCTCCGCCACCCGGCGCATGGAAAGGCCCTTGAGCTGACTGAGCTTGCGTATATAGTGGTACGCCTCCTGCTCCGACAGGTTCTGCTCCTGCATCACCTGTCCCTTGGCTTTTTCAATGATGCTGCGGTTGGCCAGCCGCTCGGAAACCTTGGCCATGTCTTTACGCAGCCGTTTCATCTCCTTGCTCTGGGCCACAACCAGCTCGATGTTGGGAATCAGCGATTTCTCGTCGATGGGCTTGACCAGATAGCCGCTGACGCCGTAATCCTTGGCCTGCTCCACGAACTCCCGCTCACTATACGCCGTGAGCATAATGATCGTGTCCGCCAGCTCCTCCTCATAGATGATCTTGGCCGCGGCCAGTCCGTCCAGAAACGGCATCTTGATGTCGAGCAGAACGAGATCCGGATGGTAGAGCTTGCAGTTCTCCACGGCATCAAACCCGTCGGAGACCTCTGCAACAACCGTATACCCGCCTTCCGTAAGCAGTTCTTTCAAATCCATTCTGCTGATCGGCTCATCGTCTGCAATGACGACACGGATCGCATCCTTTTCCATGCGGCTCCTCCTGACTTCAAAGGAAATCCAGATGCCTTACCAAGGCTTCCACGCCCTCGCCCGTCACGCTGCTGACGACAAAGATCTCACCCGCGCCGGCTGCCTTCAAATACTGCCTCGCATTTGAAATCTCATGCTCAGACGCCAGATCCGACTTTGTCACAACCCCACGCAGGGCTTTGCAAACATGCTGCTGTAGGCGGGCGGGAACATGCTCCCCTTCTCGGTGGCGTCCTGGACCAGCACAATCGTGTCCGCGTCGGCGGCCCGTCACCATGCGGGCCCCGCGAAAATAGCGCCGCTCCAGATACTCGCCCGGTGTGTCAATCATACTCTGGTTGACAATCTGTACGGTCTGGGTCTTGTGGTACTGCAGTTCCTCGTGGTTGATCCGCTGGCAAAGCGTTGTTTTGCCGGCCGTGGAGCGGCCGATCAGGATAATGCGTCTTTTTCTCTCCATTGCATCACGTCTTGGTGATGGGGGCCGATGCAAAGCCCATCATACCGCACAGGGTATTCATAACCTCCGTCAGCGCCGACTGTACCGCCGCCACATCGCCGGTGATGACCAACGAGCCGTTGAAGCGGTCCACAAAGCCGATGGACACGTTGGCCGACTTGGTGGCCACATCGGCGGCGATCATGGCCGCCTCACTGGGGGTGATGGTAAAGATCCCAATGGCGCCGGAGGCGTCGATCAGTCCCAGCTTCAGGTACAGATCCTCGGTGGGGTTTGCGATCACATGGGCCAGGGTGACCTGCTTGCCGGGTACAAATTCCTGTATAATCCGCTTTTTCTCATCAAGCTCAATCAAATCGGCACGCTCCTCCTAAAAACCGCTGGAAACAGCGGGCTGTCCCCCCCTATCATGCCACAGGGCCGGGCAGCCTATCCTGCGTAAACGCGCTGCGGTGTTTTCCGCAACACCGGCAGGGGGTTCACAGGCGTACGGGGCGAAAAAACAAAAAAAGCCCCCAGAATTTCAAGTCAAAATTTTGGGAGCTACATCGCTCTTGATCGTTTACCAGGCGAGCCGTACTAACGCCGCACGAATCCGCCCTTCCACTATACGCATCTCTATCATTTTTTCTGGCTCATTTTAACAGAAATTTGCGGAGTTGTCAATCCGAAATATCATTTTACGCCAAATTCCTCCGCCGCGCAATTGCGCGGCGGAGGAGCTCTGTCAGGGCAATTTCCCGCTGTAGGCCTTGCGGAAGATCTGTTCAATTTCCTCCGCCGTGCAGCTTCTGGGGTTCGTGGCGGTGCAGCGGTCGGCCAGGGCCGCCTCCGCCATGTCGTGCACCGCCTCCTCGAACTCCGCCGCGTTCACGCCCGCGGCCTGGAGGGTGGAGGGCATGTTCAGCTTTTCGATGTACCGCCGGGCGGTGCGAATGAGGTTGAGGGCGCTCTGGCGGACACTGCTGCTCTCCAGCTCCAGCAGGCGGGAAATACGGGCATAGCGCTTGGCGGTGGAGGTGAGCTGCTCGGCGCAGCCGGCGTTGAAGCTCATCACATAGGGCAGCAGGATGCCGTTGGCCCGGCCATGGGGGATGTGGAACCGGGCGCCCAGGGCGTGGGCCATGCCGTGGTTGAGGCCCAGGCCGGAGTTGGAGAAGGCGATGCCCGCCAGGCAGGAGGCGTTGTGCATCCCCTGCCGGGCCTTGCGGTCCTCGGGGTTCTGATAGGCGGGCAGCAGGTGGCGCTTGACCAGCTTGATGGCCTTTTCCGCCGCCGCGTCGGAGAAGTCGGAGGCCTCGGTGGACACAAAGGCCTCCACCGCATGGGTGAACACGTCGATGCCGGTGTCCGCCGTCACGGTAGGGGGCACGCTGGTGGTCAGCTCCGCGTCCAAAATGGCGATGTCGGGCAGCAGGCTGTCCTCCACCAAGGGATATTTGACCCCCTTCTCCTGGTCGGTGATCACCGCAAAGCGGCTCACCTCCGAGCCGGTGCCGCTGGTGGTGGGGATGGCGATGAACTTGCAGTCCCGCATGTCCCGCTCCCGGGCGGCGAAGAACACGATTGCCTTGGCCGCGTCGATGGCGGAGCCGCCGCCGAAGGCCACCACCGCATCGGGTTGGAACTCCAGAATCTGCTCCACGCCTCTGGTGACGGTGGCGATGTCCGGGTCGGCCTGCACGTCGGAGAAGATCTTGAACTCGCCGCCGCTGCGCAGCAGCCGGTCGGTGACATAATTCGTTTTGCCGCTCTCGGCCATGAACTTGTCCGTCACCAGAAAGACCCGGTGCAGCCGCTGGGCCAGCGCGTCCATGCCACCTCCGATCATAATTTTTGTACGAACACTGAAGGCGTCCATATGCTGCTCCTTTCTGCCGGTAGAAATACAAAAAGCGCCCTGAACCGCTGTTCAGGACGCTGCATCGCTTCCAAAAGCCCTGCCGCTTCCTCGCAGCATGGCCAGTCTCACTTTACCCCATGGCGCAGCCCTCTGTCAAGCCTTTTCTTCCGCCAGGGCTCAATTTTTTTTTCGATCGGCAAACTGCGGGTTGACTTTCGCGGCAAATGCTGACATAATGGGGCTCGTCAAAGCAGGTGCGCATGGAGCCGTCTGGTTCCACCTGGCACGGGCTCCCCCGTGCCCCGCGGGCGCTGTCCAGCCAGCCCCGCCTGCGCCGGCCTCCCCGGCGCGGCAAAGTAAATAGACTCTCTGTTTCACAGAAAGGAATCGGTTTTGATGGATATCAGATTCGTTCTCCCTTCTGAGGTGGAGCAGCTGGCCCGGAATGTGGTGACCTCATTCCCCTCCAAGACGCCGGCCGCCCTGCTCCAGAACATGGAAGGCGAACTGCACCGTCCGGACGAGGGCCGTTACCTCGGCTGTTTTGACGACGATGGAACCCTGCTGGGCTCCATCCTGATGATGGATTTCACCCTCAACGTCAGAGGTGTGATGATGCCTATGGGGGCCGCAGCCTATGTCTCCGCAAACTTTCTTCACAAGAAAGAGCGGGTGGCCTGCACGCTCCTGAAGGTGTTGATGCGGTATTACGCCAAACAGGGGACGCCGATCGGCTGTCTCCACCCCTTCAATCCCGCGTTCTATGCCAACATGGGATACGGTTACTGCAACGAGAACTATCTCTACCAGCCCAAGCCCTCCGCGATCCGCTCCTACGGCGACAAGTCCGGGCTGTCCTATGCCCGGCCGGAGGACCGGCAGGAGATTTTGGACTTCTACCGCGCCTATGCGGCGCGTACCCACGGTGCCACGGTCCACCACTATATGGACCCCCACCGGATCTTCGACATGCCCTACGTGGTGGTCTGCCGCCGGGACGGCCGGCTCACCGGCTACTTCACCTTCGATTTCGTGGCGGTGGACCACTACACCGACATGTACCACGACCTGCTCGTGCCCGAGATGGTGTATGAGGATCTGGACACGCTGCGGCAGTTCATGACCTTTTTCGCCTCCCAGGTGGATCAGATCGAGCGGGTGCGTATCCTCTCCCCCGACCCCAGCCTGACCATGCTGTTCCACAACCCGGACACAGGCGAGAACCGCGCGCACGACGGCTGCATCCATGAGGTGGCCCGCCGCACAATGGGCTACATGGCCCGTATCTTCGATGTGCCGGCCTACTTCCGCATGCAGAGCCGCTGTGAGTCCCCGGTCAGCCGTCCCTTTGTGCTGGCCCTCCAGGTGGATGACAACTTTATCGAGGGCAACAACGGCACCTTCCTGCTGAATATATCCGGAAGCACAGTGGAGGTGGTTGAGCATGCTCAGCCCGACGTCACCCTTTCCGCCGATATCTCCACCCTCTCTTCCCTGGTGATGGGCGCTTTCTCTCTGGACGAGGCCCGTCGCCTGGGCCGCCTGACCTTCTCCGACCACGGCTACGCTGCCGACGTGCAGCGCGCCATCGGCTGGAGCCGGAAGCCCGTGATCTTCACCTATTTCTGATCCTGTCCGTGCAAGCACAGCAAGGCCGGGGCGGCAGAAGCCGCCCCGGCCTGTTTTTGTCCCTCACCGCTCCAGAAAGGCGGCCAGCGCCACATCGTACTCCGGCAGCCCATTGGCCGCCCACAGCAGCTCGATACCCAGCTCCCGCCGGGCCAGCGCCGCCAGATCAAAGCCGAACGCGGAAAAGGAGTAGCGCATCCGCTCCGCATTCCGGCAGGGCAGCCCGTCCCGCCGGGCGCAGCGGGCGCATAGCTCGCACCGCCCCGCCGCGATGGTCCACGCCCCGCTCCGGGTCTGCTCCAGCGCCAGAAGGGTCTCCAGCAGTACCCGCTTGGCCGGTCCATAGGACGCCCGGCGCACCGCCTCAGCCCCCTCCGCCGTGGACACCTCCCGGCGCGTCTGTGCATCATAAAATACCTGCATGCCCAGCACATGGGCCGTCCGAAAAGGCCGCAGGGCCTCCGCCGCCGACGGCACCCCCGGCGGGCAGGACCAATCGTTTCCGTAGTCCGGGCAGGCCCGGCAGGCCTCCCGGAATCGCTCCGGGAAGCAGTATTCCCCCAGCAGGCGCTCCACCGGGAGCTCCGCCGCCGTTATCCTGGTCTGATACATTTAACCGCCCCCATCGGCGTTTTCTCTGCGTCCTATTATAGCGCATTTTCCGGCAAATGGGAACTCCCGTTTTCCGCCCGGCTGGATATTCTGTAGGGGCGGGGCTTGTCCCCGCCCGCGGGCGGCCATAAAGGCCGCCCCTACATTTCCGGGTTCCGTTTCCGGCAGGCTATCTCGCGGCGCTTGTATGTAGATGGGCGGGTACCCACACCCGCCCAGGGGCTGGCCGGTGGCCCGGAAAGACGTGCCGATGTGGGCATCGGCCCCTACAAAGCAGGACTTACCCCCGCCTGTCCCCGTACGTCTCCACCCGTAGGGGGCGGCCCTTGTGGCCGCCCGCGGCAGGGACAAGCCCGCCCCTACAAGCCGTCCAGCAGACAAGATCCCCGCGTCCGGCGGTATGCCGGGCGCGGGGGTGCCCCTATCTCCAGAGGGGGTAATAAGAATGGCAAATTATACGGCGCATTATCAATTACATCAATGGGAACCGGAGGACAGCTTTCTCCGCACCGACTTCAACGAGGACTTCGCCAAAATTGACGGTGCGCTGGGCGGGAAGGCAGAACAGTCTGCGGTGGATACGCTTGCCGAGCAGGTTGCCGGGAAATCCGAGCTGGTAACGGGGAGCTATACCGGAGACGGGGAGGCCAGCCGCACCATTGAGCTGGGTTTTTCCCCTAAGGCGGTACTGCTGGCCTCCGGTTCCGGGCCGATCAATTACACCAGCTCGCGTTATGGCGGTCTGGCCCTGGAGGGGGCAGAGGTAAACACGGACTGGGAATCCACCTCCGGCGAGCCGGTTCTCCGCGTCGTTACAGGGGGATTCCAGGTATTCTACGATTATGACGAGGAGGTTTTCTCCAACTCCGACCGTGACCGCTATCACTACCTGGCTTTGCGCTGAGAAAAAGAAAAACCCCCGTGCTTTAGCGCACGGGGGGTTTCCGCCCACAGGGTAAATTCTGATTGGATTACTCGGACACGCTAAAAGTGATAGTGATGTCCACGCCGTCCACAGTCAGAGTAGCAGTCGCAGTCTCGTCACCGTCAAAGACGCCGGCATCGGCCAGAGCCTTGACCAGAGTGTTAGCGTTGTCGCCAGTGGTCAGACCTTTGTCGCTGGAATCATACCAGTTGCTGCCCTGGAGGCCGCCGTCCTTATCCCACACATAGGTCACACCGTCATACACGATGGTGGTAGCACCGTTCTTGTGCAGGGAGCCCAGGAAGCGGGCAGTATCCCAAGTAATGGCATTGGACTCGGTACTAATGGCGGACTGCTCAAAGGAGGCAGTCACCTTGGTGCCGTCGGAGTTCCAGGTGCCGTGGGCAACATAGTTACCCAGGTCGCCGTTCTGTCCCCAAGCGCCATCCGCATTCACCACGGCATCAGAGACGGCCTCCTCAACCTCAGCCACGGTCTCGTCGGTGATAACGCTGTTGTCCTCGTCCACATAGACCTCAATCACAGCGTCGCCATCGTAAACAGCGGAGATCACACCCTTGAAGTTGTCGTCCTCATAGTCGCGGGCCAGACGGCTGGGAGTGGTGGTCTTGCCGGTGCCGCCATCGTTTAGGAAGATGGTGTACTCGTCGGCCAGAACCAAATCCACACCGTCGAAGGACAGCACGCCGGAGGAGTAGGCGATCGTGGAGTCGACGTTCCAGACGCGCAGGTCGTTGCCGGAGACGGCGTTGTTGATGCGGTTCAGATCGCTGGTGTTGACATAGCCGTCAGCGTCGTAGGTCACATTACCGTACAGGCCAACCTCCACATCACTGGTGCTGTTCAGGTTGACAGTGCCGATCTCGCCGTTGACAATAGCGTCAAAGACATAGTACTTGTTATCGTCGGCATCCTGGCTGGACTCGTAATCGGTGTCCAGGATGTAGATGCGGTCACCCGCCACGCTGCCGGACACGCCCAGCTCGCCAGTCTCACCGTTGATGAACAGGTAGTCGGCATAGCCGTTGTCGTCCAAGATCGCAACGACCTCAACCTCGGCATCGGACTCCAGGTGGGTGATGTTCACGTCGGGCACGTTGCGGATGCCAGTGTAGACATTCACGTTGTCGCCGCGGCGGATCACGAACACGGTGTCGTTATTCAGGCGGACGCTCTTGTCCAGAGAAATACGGGCATCGCCGGTTTCAATGATCTTGCCGGTAGTATTAAAGTCCTTGCTAGCGGAATCATTGCTGTTCAGCTTGCCCAGCTCATAGGTGCCGTCGTTCTTCTCGTCATAGGAGAACCAGGTGTTCTTGGTCTTGTCGGTGCTCTCCCACTCAAGGTCATCGGCGTTAGAAACCTCGATGACAGCGGTGGTGCCGTCCACGAAGTAGGCCTTAGCCTCAAAGCTCTTGTTAACGCCGCCGATCTGAGCGACATTGGTGATGAACACGTAGTCGTTGGAAGCCTCCACGCCGTCAGCGTAGATGACATAGCCGTAAGTATCCAGGACCAGATCGTAGTCATCCTTCAGGTTGTAGGTGCTGCTGTAGCCCTGGCTGTACTCGTACTTGGTGCCGTCAAGCGTGACGTTCTTATTGGAGGTGTAGGAGGTCACAGTGCCGGAGACGACTTCGGCAGCCTGAATGGTCTTGACCTCGTCGCCCACAGCGGTGATCAGGACATAATCGCCGTCCTCAAATGCGGACAGGTTTTCAAAGTCGTCGGCGGACAGGGTGGTATTGACAGCGGGGAAGGTATCCAGGCCCAGATCATCCAGCTCCAGCTCCTCGTTCTCCTCGTCGTAGCCGCCGTCCACCTGAGCCACATAGGTGTGAATCTGAGACAGGATGACGTTGTTGTCGTCGTCCACAAACACCTGGGTCAGGACGCCCTTGGCAGTGCCCTTGGCGTCGTCGGTTTCGTTGTTCACAAAGTAGTCGGCCACGTCAGGGCTGCTGACCGGATCGCCATCCACGTAAACAGAAAAATCAGTGGGCTTAGAAGCGGTGATATCGTTGTAGACGGTGCGGCCAATCACGTCATACAGATCGCCCTTGTCCACAGCGGTAGTAAAGGTTCCGTCAGCCTCAGCAGGATAAGTGCCGATGATGTCGTTCTTCAGCTTCCACTGGCTGGCGGGGCGGGCAAAGTCGTCCTCACCGTTGACCTTTTTCAGATCTGCGAAGTAACGCTCACAGAACTGCTGGGTATCGTCGTTGCTGTCGCCGGCATAGTCGCTGTCGGTCTTGGAGACAGGTTCAGCGGCAGTGTTGCCCACGATGATGGTGGAGCCGTCAGGCTGCTGGATAGTGGTGCCGCGGCTGGCGTAGCGCACCATGTCGGCCTCCAGGGTCTGGTAGGTCATCTGGGCAGCCTGCTCACGGGTCATGGCATCGGCCATGATTACACCGGACACGGCGATACCGGCATCCACGGCATCGGCGGCCACATTGACGGCCCAGTCGTTGCCCACATACTGCTCGATAGCGGGATCATAGCCCAGGGCCACCAGCAGCATCTTGGCAAACGCCAGTCCGGTCAGCTCACCCTCGGGATTGAAGGTGCCGTTGCCTGTGCCCGCCAGAATATTCTGCTGGGCGCAGTAGCCGATGTAGCCGACAGACCAGCGGTCGGCAGCCACATCGCTGAACACAGTGGAGTTAGTGGTCAGGTTCTCGGCATCGTCGCCCAGGAGCATGCGGCAGATGATGGCCGCAGCCTGCTCACGGGTCAGAATGCCGGTAGGATCAAAGGCGCCCTTGTCGGTGCCCTCGAACACGCCGAGCGCGGTCATGACTTCCGCGGCCTCGGCGTAAGTGATCTCGTTGCCGTCGACGAAATCACTGCTCGCAGCGGAGGCGCCGACGACCATCATACCGACGAGCATGACAGCGGCCAGAACCAGGCTGAGAGTCCGCTTGAGGTTTCTCATTTGGATTTCCTCCTTCTGAATTTTGAAGCCTAGGGGCGTATGACGCCCCTTACATGGGAGGAAAGAATGCAGCTTTCGGGGAATAGGGGTATAAAAGGCGGGGAAACAGAATCAAAAGGTTCGCATGGTAGACGTATGGTAGACATTATAAAAAACTCCTTGGGGAAAAAGCTGAAAATTCAGGCGCTTTGCGTTGCATTTTGGTAGACATTTGGTAGACATAACCCCACGCACGATCAGAAGAGGTATAAAAGTCGGCAGATTGGGTATTTTGAAAGCAAAGGATCACAGGCACGAGAAGAGAAAATCGGAGCACACGAGAATTTTGCTTTGATTTTAAGGAGAGATCTGCTATAATGTACTCGTATTGGAGCGCACTTCCATGGAAGGCGTTTATTAAATTGTGTTTACCGGGCCGGTGAATTGCCGGCCCTTGGATACCGTTTATGCCGGAAACGGCTGCGGCGGAAGGAATAGAGGGTTGTAGCTTTGACAAAATATGTGATCCACGGCGGAAAGCCGCTTTTTTTGGAGAAATTGACATCAGCGGTGCCAAGAACGCCGCCGTTGCCATCATCCCTGCCGCCCTGCTGGTGGACGGCGTATGCCGCATCGAGAACATCCCCAAATCAGCGACGTGACATTGATTCTGAATATTTTGCAGGAGCTGGGCGCCGATGTGCGCACCGTCAACCGCACCACGGTGGACGTGGACTGCTCCCACATCCGCAACGCCCGTGTGCCTGAGGAGCTGGCGCGGAAAATCCGCGCCTCTTATTACCTCATTGGGGCGCTGCTGGGCCGGTTCGGCTCCGCCGAGGTGCCCCCTCCGGGTGGCTGTGACTTCGGCGGACGGCCCATTGACCAGCACATCAAGGGCTTTGTGGCCATGGGGGCCGACGTGGATGTGCGGGGCGGCTACATCCATGCCAAGGCCAAAAACGGCCGCATGTGCGGCACCCAGATCTATCTGGACATCGTCTCGGTGGGCGCCACCATGAACATCATGCTGGCGGCCGTGCTGGCCGACGGCCTGACTGTCATTGAGAACGCCGCCAAGGAGCCCCACATCGTGGATCTGGCCAACTTCCTCAACTCCATGGGCGCGGAGATCATGGGCGCGGGCACCGACGTGATCAAGATCCGCGGGGTGGAGCGCCTGTCCGGCGGCAGCTACTCCATTATCCCTGACCAGATTGAGGCGGGCACTTATATGACCGCCGTGGCCGCCGCCGGGGGCGAGGTGCTCATCCGCAAACGTCATCCCCAAGCATCTGGAGTGCATCACCGCCAAGCTGCTGGAGATGGGGGTGGACGTGGAGGAGCGGGATGACGCGGTGCTGGTGCGCCGGCACGGCAAGCTGACCCGCACCAACGTCAAGACCCTGCCCTACCCCGGCTTCCCCACCGACATGCAGCCCCAGATTGCCGCCGTCCTCTGCCTGGCGGAGGGCACCAGCGTGCTCACCGAGGGCGTGTGGGACAACCGCTACCGCTATGTGGACGAGTTCCGGCGGATGGGCGCCCAGATCCAGGTGGACGGCAAGATCGCCGTCATCGAGGGCGTGGAGAAGCTCACCGGCGCCCGTATCCAGGCCTGCGATCTGCGGGCCGGGGCGGCCATGGTAATCGCGGGCCTGGCGGCCCAGGGCACCACCGAAATTGGCTGCATCCACCACATCGAGCGGGGCTACGAGGATATCGTGCGCAAGCTCTCCGGCGTGGGGGCGGACATCCGCGTGGTGGTCACCCCGGACGAGGAGAAGCAGAGCCAGGTAGGCTAAAAAGAAAACAGGGAGCGGCGGCGCAGGCCGCCGCCCTTTTGCGCAGAGAGCTACATAGTGAGGAGCGATTCCGTGCTGGAACTTTGTACCCTGGCCAGCGGCTCCAGCGGCAACAGCCTGCTGGTGACCGACGGCCGCACCCACGTGCTGGTGGACGCGGGCATCTCCTGCCGCCGTATCTGCACCGGCCTGAAGGAGCTGGGCGTGGAGCCAACGGAGCTCGCCGGCGTGCTGATCACCCACGAGCACAGCGACCACATCTCCGGTTTGACCACCCTGACCAAGCAGCTCAGGCTGCCGGTGTATGCCAGCCCTGGGACGGGGCGGCAGCTTTGCTACCGCATCGCCTTTCTGGAGGAGCTGCTCCGCCCCGTGGCGCCGGGGGAGGGCTTTTCCATCGGCGGGCTGGCGATTGAGAGCTTCCCCACCTCCCACGACGCGGCGGAGAGCGTGGGCTACGCCCTGTCCGCCGGGGGGCGGAAGGCGGCGGTGGTCACCGACCTGGGCTATGTGACCGGGGCGGTGCTTCGCGGCATCCGGGGGCGGATCTCCTGGTGGCCGAGGCCAACCACGACGTGGAGTGGGTGCAGTCCGGCCCCTACCCTTACCACCTCAAGGCCCGCATTCTGGGCGACCGGGGCCACCTGTCCAACGAGGCGGGGGCCGAGCTGGCCTGGACGGCGGTGGAGGGGGCGCCCGCACGGTGGTGCTGGCCCACCTGTCCCATGAGAACAATACCCCCGCCCGGGCCCACGAGGTGGTACGGGGCGTACTGGAGCGCCGGGGCGCGGCGGTGGGCTGGGACGTGGCGCTGGAGGTGGCCCCCCGCAGCGAGAAGAGCCGGAGGTACACGGTATGAAGGGCATCCGGGTGCAGCTCATCTGCGTGGGCAAGATGAAGGAGAAATTTTACATCGACGCGGCGGCGGAGTACGTCAAGCGCCTGTCGGCCTACTGTAAGCTCCAGGTGGTGGAGCTGCCGGAGGAGCGGCTGCCGTCCAATCCATCCCAGGCCCGGATCGACGCCGCCCTGGAGAAGGAGGCGGCGGCCATCCGCGCCAAGCTGGCTCCGGGGGCCAGCCTGGTCGCCCTGTGCGTGGAGGGGCGCATGCGCTCCAGCGAGGAACTCTCCGGCCTCCTGTCCGACTGGAGCAGCCGAGGGGGAAGCAGCCTGTCCTTCCTCATCGGCGGCTCCTACGGCCTTGCCCCCCCCTCAAGGCCCAGGCGTGGGCCAAGCTGTCCATGTCCCCCATGACCTTTCCCCACCATCTGGCCCGGGTGATGCTGCTGGAGCAGCTCTACCGCAGCTTCAAGATCGACGAAGGCTCCAGCTACCACAAGTAGGCGTGACAATCTCCCAAATTCGTCAAAAGACGGGCTGGATATTGGTAAATTTTTGTGCTATAATCACAGTGCAGTACATTGTTTACGCCAGAATTTCAGATATTGGAGGTTAGTCCCATGTCCTATCGTGATGTTTATGAAAAGTGGCTCAGCAGCTCTGCGCTCAGTGAGGCGGAAAAGGAGGAGCTGCGCTCTATTTCCGGCGACGAGAAGGAGATTGAGAGCCGGTTCTTTGCCCCGCTGGAGTTCGGCACCGCCGGCCTGCGCGGCACCATGTGCGTCGGCCTGCACCAGATGAACATCCACGTCATCCGCCACGCCACCCAGGCCTTCGCCGAGGTCATTCTGGCCGAGGGCCCCGAGGCGGTGAAGCGCGGCGTGGCGGTGTGCTTCGACTGCCGCAACCACTCCCAGGAGTTCGCCCGTGAGACCGCCGGCGTCATGGCGGGCAACGGCATCCCCGTACGTATCTTCGAGTCCCTCCGCCCCACCCCCGAGCTTTCCTTTGCCGTTCGGGAGTATGGCTGCATCGCCGGCATCAATGTCACTGCCAGCCATAACCCCAAGGAGTATAACGGCTACAAGGTCTACTGGCAGGACGGGGCCCAGCTCCCCCCCCACCACGCCGAGGCCATCGCCAAGAAGATGGAGGAGCTGGACTTCTTCGCCTCCATCAAGCGCATGGACTACGACGAGGCGGTGGAGAAGGGCCTGATCACCGTCATGGGGGCTGAGACCGACGAGAAGTTCCTCTCCAACGTCATGGGTCAGGTCAACGACAAGGCCGCGGTGGAGAAGGTGGCCGACACCTTTAAGATGGTGTACACCCCCTTCCACGGCACCGGCTACAAGCTCATCCCCGAGGCCCTGCGCCGTCTGGGCATGAAGCACGTCATCTGCGTCCCCGAGCAGATGGTCATCGACGGCAATTTCCCCACCGTGATCTCCCCCAACCCGGAGAACCCGGAGGGCTTCTATCTGGCTGTGGATCTGGCCAAAAGGAGGGGGCGGACTTTATCCTCGGCTCCGACCCCGACGCCGACCGGGTGGGCATCATGGTGCGCACCTCCGACGGGGAGTTCAAGGTGCTCACCGGCAACCAGACCGGCGTGCTGCTGCTGGATTATCTGATCGGCGCCATGAAGCGCTCCGGGAAGATGCCCGCCAACCCCGTGGCTCTCAAGACCATCGTTACCACCGAGACCCGCAAGGTCGCCGAGACCAACGGCCTGAAAAAGCTACGACACCTTTACCGGCTTCAAGTTCCTGGCGGAGAAGAAGGACAAGCTGGAGAACGCCGGGGAGGGCAAGGTGATCTTCGCCTACGAGGAGAGCTACGGCTACATGCTGGGCGACTATGTCCGCGACAAGGATGCCGTCACCGCCGCCCTGTCCCTCACCGAGATGGCGGCCTGGTACGCCGGACAGGGCATGACCCTGTATGACGCCCCTGCTGGCCTGCTATGAGAAGTACGGCTATTACGGTGAAAAGACTCTGAACCTGGTGATGCCCGGCCTGGACGGCCTGAAAAAGATGGCCGATCTGATGGCCAATCTGCGGGAAAAGCCCCCGGTGGAGATCGCCGGTGTGGGCGTGCTCCAGCAGAAGGACTACAAGGACGGAAGCGTGGTCAACGTCGCCGACGGCGCGAAGAGCACCATGGAGCTGTCCGGCTCCAACGTGCTGCGCTATGAGATGGCCGACGGCACCAGCCTCATCGTCCGTCCCTCCGGCACCGAGCCCAAGGTCAAGGTCTACATCCTGGCCAACGACGCCTCCAGGGAGGCCTGCGACGCCAAGGTTGCCAAGTACGCAGTCTGGGCCGAGAGCCTGAAAAAGTGAGTGAATAGAGTAAACCGGTTCCCCGGCGTCCGCGCCGGGGAACCGGTTTTTTCACGTCGGGAGCAGCACGGATTTCCAGCCTCCCGGAGTAGCGGGAACCTGAACAGAGGCGGTGTCGCCCCAAAATGCATTTTACACCCTGTGCACGTCCCCATCCCCGGAATATCCCGGGGGGAATATTCATGGCAAATTATACCGAACATTATCAGCTCCACCAGTGGGAATCGGAGGACAGCTTCCTGCGGACGGATTTCAACGCGGACTTCGCCAAAATTGACGGGGCCATTGCCGCGTGCAGCCACACGGTCAAAGGCGCCTATACCGGAAACGGAAGCTATTTGACGGTGGAGCTGGGCTTCCGGCCCGCGGCGGTGCTGGTCTCGCTGGGATATCAGTCCTACAACCAGCCGCGGCTCTCCATCGACGGGGACACCGCTTATATGGTCATGACTGACAGCGGGTTCCGCGTCCAGGATGATCGGAATGCCAATCTGAACGAGGTAGGGAGAGAATATCTGTATTTGGCGTTCCAATAATAACAAGAATCCCCGGACAAGTCCGGGGGATTCTTGTTTGAACTTGAGTTTGACAGCAATGCCAGATTACTGAACCTCAACAATGTAGGCGGAGTAACGGGCAAAGGTGCCGTCCCAAGTCTTTACCACAATAACGTTGCCGTTATTCAGATTCTTGCTACTGGCGATATCGTCAGTGCGGTTAGTCAGATCACTATCCGTGCCATTTTCAGCGACCGCCGCAGTGGTGAAGATACCGGAAGCGTGCGCGGTAACAGAGTCGTCGACGGTGATGGTCACAGTAGCGTTCTTGGCCTGCTCAGCAGACAGAGGCAGAGTGGTGGCATTCGCAACGGCCTTGGCGATGGTGGTATAGTCGCCAGCGCTGGCAGTCTTAACGCCGTCCACAGTGGTGGAGGTGATGCGGTCGTTATTGGCGTTGTCGTCATCGCCAGCGTCAACGTCAACCTCCATCTTGTAGGTATCGGTGACATACACGACCTCGGCCTGGCCGTCATCGTTGTACACCACGATACCGTACTGACCGGAGGTCAACTCAGTGGTAGCGGCAGTCTTGTCGTCCACCTCGGTGTTCTCCACGTCGATAACCAGGGCCTTGTCGGCATAGCGCTCCCAGTCGGTGTTGGAGTTGTCATTGACGCCACTCACGAAGGACTGCTTCACAGTCTCGTCATCGGACATCAGATCAGTTGCCTTGTCGAAGTCATAGACCTTGAAGTACTTGGTGCGGGTGGTAACAATCAGGCCCACGTCGTTGGCCACGTCAGCCGCAGCGGTCTTGTTGCTGTTAGACACACAATCGGCCTGAGCCTCCAGTACGTAGTAGTCGCCATCGGTCGTGTAGGTGCAAAGCTTGCCGGCCATTCCCTTGGTCTTGGATTGCATCTGGAGAACGTTGCCCTCTTCGTCAATGACGGAGTAGGTATACACGCTGCCGGACTTGTCGTAGACGCTCATGACATAGACATAGGCGTCGGTGCCGAACTTGGCCTGGTCAGTGTAGAGCACGATGACCTCGGCCACGTCGGTGGCATCGTCGAAGGCCACCACGGAGGCGCGGACCTTGCCGTTATCGATACCACCCGCTTTATCAGCGTCGATCATCTTGGCCATGTTGTCATAGCCCACGGCCACATAGCCCTTGGATCCATTATAGTAGTAAATAATGGTTTCCTCGTCGATACCATAGCTGTTGGTGTGGGTATCAACAGAGCTGTTCTCCAGACGCAGGTCGACATCGCCTCTGGCAACATCAGCCTTCAGCTCGGTCTGGCTACTATGGAAGAAAGTAGACTTCCCGCTTTCTGTGTAGTTGTCGCCTTTGATATAGTTTTTGCTGGTGCCATTGACGATCACGCCGTCATCCAGCTCAGCAGGCCCGAAGGTCACGACCTCATCGTCGTCAATGGTGTAGGCCACCAAGTTGCCGGAGGCATAGCCCTTAGTCTTGGCACCGGCAGCGGTAGCGTCATCGGAACCCATGAACTTCAGGACGGCGTCCATGGAGTTGTCGTCGGTGATCGCACTGCCAAACCAGGTCTCAACCGCGCTGTCCTTGGTGCTGTTGTCGTCGGAATTGGCGAGATCCTCAAAGCGGTCAGCGGTGGCGTCCATGTCCACGTCATAGACCTTGGAGGTGCCGTCCGCCAGCAGCAGCTTGATCTGGCCGGTGGTGGTCAGGCCGTTGATGGAGTAAGCGGAGTCCAGAGCCAGAGCGTACTGGGTGGGAGCGCCCTCGACCTCACGGAAGGCCACGATGTTGCCGAAGTCGTCCAGGAAGAAGTCGTACTGAGCGTCAAACTGCACGCCGTTGGCCTTATCGTCACACTCAGAGATCAGGAACTTGACGGGGTTATCCTTGTTGATGTTGCTCAGAACCTCCAGGCCGTCCTGCTTGTACTCCTCGCCGCCGACCTTGATGTAGTTCTTGTTGTCGTCCTTGTTCTTGGC
>VOFI01003943.1_pt1 | contig 36190 bp, 67 predicted proteins | sample 5384131 | NCBI WGS metagenome assembly VOFI01 (sample SAMN12384728, study PRJNA508395) | human gut metagenome | isolation source: healthy gut H | host: Homo sapiens | reverse complement strand
TTTTTATATGTCTAGTGGACTAATTGTTCCTTTCATTTGTCAGCCCTCATCTTGATTGTAGGATAAGTGTGGTTGCAGCGGGATTTTGAGAAAACGAAATGAAGCCTTACTTTGGCAGCACTGGAAGAAAGAAAAAGAAAAAGTTATACAAACCTTCCGGTCAACGATGAAGTAGAGGCCGTAAAAACATGCATTTGATTGGTCAAAGTCAAATTGCATTTCGTGAATGGAATCAAAAATGGGTAGATTTATCCTTAAATTCATTTGCTGATATTGAGAACAATTTGTTTGAAGCGGAAGGCTTTAATAATTCATTCCGTTTCATGAAGGCTAAACAAGCCATCAATAATATCGAGAGTCAGATCCAGCTAATTGATGAAGATATCAAGTCGATCCGCCAAGCCCTTTCTGATCTGGAAGAGCAAGAGCAAAAAGAATAGTGGCCGTGTGGTTCATGCCTTGGATATGTTTGAGAGAACTACAAAAAAAAGAAGTCACTTCAGATGTAGATCGTTATGGTAGTGCTCTTTCTGAGATCGAAAAACAAATCGGCAATATTCAATCTGAGTTTTCACAATTTGTAACCTTGAATTCTTCAGGTGACCCTGTTGAAGCAGCTGAAATCCTTGATACAGCTGAGAACCATATTGTGGCCTTAAAACAAATTGTTGAGCGAGTGCCAGAAATTGTACCGCTCTTCAGGCAAAACTTCCAGATCAATTAGAAGGATTTGGAAAGTGGTTACCGCAAGCTTTTGGAATCAGGTTACCATTTCACTGAAACAGATATAGAATCTCGTTTCCAACAATTGCATGCTTCCTTGAAGAACAATATGGCAAATGTGTCAGCTCTTGAATTAGACAATGCTATTTACGAAAATGAACAAATTCAAGAAGAAATCGATGCTTTGTATCACATCTTTACCCGTGAAATTGAATCACAAAAAAGTTGTGAAGAAGTTGGTGAAACAACTGCCTGGCTATTTGAAACATGCAAAAGATAACAATAGCAACCTTGCGGCAAAGAAAGTGGAACGTCTCGGTAAAACATTCGTCTTGAATGAAGCTTTCAGTCAACAATTAAAAAAGAGTTAGAAGCTGAGCTATCTTCACAAGAAATGTGGTAGAAGATGCCTTGAAAGATTCATCTGAAACACAAAAAGGCCTATTCAATCTTAGAAAGAAGAGTTAGAAGCAATTGAAGCTCGATTGAAAGAAATCGAAGATGAGCAAATCAACTTAAATGATTCTCTTTCAAAATTGAAAGGATGATGCTAACGCTCGCCAAAAGTCAATATCTATGCGAATCGATTGCATGCGATCAAACGCTATATGGACAAGACGTAACTTTGCCAGGAATCCCTCAAGAATTCTTGGAATTTTCTTCACAGCAAGCAACAATACAGAGGCTTTGATGGATGAGTTGAAGGGGATAAAATCAACATCGAATCAACCAATCGTTTGTTAGAAATTTTGACTAATGATATGAATGAATTGAAGAAGCAACTTATCGAATTGTACAAAATGCCACTTTAACGGAGCAGTTGTTGCAATACTCAAATCGCTACCGTTCATTTGATGATCATGTGCAGGCAGCTTTTGATGAATCGCTTTATATTTTCGAAAGAGAATATGACTATGACGGCTTCCTTCAAAGTTATCTCAGATGCTTTGGAAATGGTAGAAGCTGGCGTAACTGATCGCTTTGTAACTTCATATGAAAAAAAACAAGGGGCAAATCCGCTTCTAATAACAGAAAAAATGACCTTTTAGGAGGTCATTTTTTTTATCTTCAAATGATCAGTGAAACTTGAAATTTAAACCCTATTTTGTATAGTAAGGAAGAAATATGAAAGGAAGCGATAATGAAAGAAATAACAGGTCTTCTCGTTATGGATGTAGATGGAACCTTGGTCCGACAGGAAGGGATTGATTTACTAGCTCAAGAAGCTGGCGTGGGACAAAAAGTAGCAGAGATTACGGCACAAGGAATGAATGGGGACTTGGATTTTAAAGCATCTTTACAGGCGCGTGTTGCTCTATTGAAAGGATTAAAGACCTCTATCTTTCCGAAAATTATGGAGCAGATGGAAGTTACGCCGGGGCTGAAAGCTTAATCACGGAACTGCATCAAAGAGGTTACAAGGTTGGCCTTGTTTCCGGGGGATTTCATGAAGTCATCGATCCCATTGCGAGGTCTTTAGAATTGATCTTGTCCCAGCCAACCGTTTGCAGACTTTTGATGGCCGTTTGACAGGGGAAGTCCTCGGTGAAATTGACTCCTGAAACCTGAAAAAAAATCCCTCCTGACATGGGCGAGAGAAAATCATGTTCCAAGAAGTCAGACGATTGCTATGGGAGATGGTGCCAATGATCTTCTGATGATTGAAACAGCTGGTATCGGGATTGCCTTTATGGCAATGCCAATCGTAGCTGAGCGAGCCCCATATCGTATCGAGAAGAGGATCTAAGCCTTGTTCTTGAAATTCTAGACCAGCATAGAAAGGAAACAGCATGCATATCCTACTAGCACCGGATTCATTTAAAGAATCCTTATCCGCCAAACAAGTAGCAAGCCTTAAAAAAGGATTTCAAGAGGCTCTACCAGATGCGACTTTTGACCTCCTTCCCATAGGAGATGGTGGCAGAAGGGACCATGGAAACCCTAGCTGGAGTTCTGGATGTAACAGGTACCAAACTCAGGTAACAGGACCATTTGGGAAGCCTGTTTCAATGGCTTATTACCAAAAGATGAGATGGCTTTTTTGAGATGGCCTCTCTTGTTGGCTTAGGCTCTATCCCAGCTGAAAAACGAAATCCTCTTGAACTGGAAACACGAGGGATTGGTGAGCTCATTTTGCAATTGGTTGACCAAGGGGTTAAAACGATCTGTGTGGGAATTGGCGGTTCTGCAACGAATGATGGTGGGATTGGGATGGCAGCCGGATTAGGGGTAGACTTCTATGATGAACAAGGCCATCTGCTTCGTCCTGTCGGGGCTTCGCTCGGTCGTGTGGCTAGAATAGATACCAGTGCGGTTCCAAATGCTTTGCAAGACATCAATCTCCAAGTCTTAACAGATGTAACCAATCCTCTCTGTGGCAGTCAAGGAGCGACCTATATCTTTTGGTGGGCAAAAGGGTTGAATCCCTTCTGTTTCCAGCTGTTGATCAGGCTATGCAGGATTTTTACCAGCTAGCTGATGCACGAATTTTGTCTATGCCTAGCGCCGGAGCTGGAGGTGGCATGGCTGCTGGCTTGGTCGCTTTTGCGGGAGGTCAGATTTCCTCAGGAATTGAGAAAAAGTTTGGATCTAATCGACTTCGATCGTAAGGTTCAAAAAAGCAGATCTGGTCGTCGTGGGAGAAGGTAGGATGGATCTCCAATCCCTTTCTGGGAAAGCTCCTGTTGGGGTGGCCAAACGAACACCAGAAAAGATACCAGTGATAGCCATTTGTGGTAGCTTATCAGAGGATTTGCCTACGTTTCCTAGTCAAAACATTGATGCTTTCTCTATCGTACCTGGGCCTTGTGAGGTAGCAGATGCACTCGCTCATGCTGAAAGAAATCTGATTTCCTGCGCTCGAAATATAGGGAACCTTTTGAAAATGAAAAGCAAACTAAAAATCAAATGGAAAGGAGATGTTCCCTTCCATTGGTTTTTTCTTTAGCTAAAGAGACGTTTCCAAAATGATTTCTTTTCTGGACTGGCAGTCTCTTTTTCTTTTCAAATAAATTTGGATACTGGAGACTCATATCTGTTGGTGAAATTCCAGATGGGTGGTCAGTATGGATGATGAGACCAAATGGAGAATGGCGACAGTCATCCGAAACGATGCTTGCCACAAGACCAAGATCCTTGGTTTTTTTCAAATATTGTAGCTGGTCAAGCTTTCATCTAAAGCTGGGGAGATCTTGACCAAAACAGGATGAAAGCGATCTGAAATATCAGTGAGGATTGTCGAATACTGCTCTAGGTACATCTTGTCCCTTGCCTCCTCCAAGGTGCATGAAGCAATCACCCGCTCCTCATAAGTCTCCAAAAATCGACGCCGCCATCCGGATTGAACCGAGTAGGACCAGCAGCTTTTTCTAAAATCGTTTTATTAATATCTGTCATAAGTTTAGTATAGCATAAAGCGTAGCAGAAGAGTAGAAGAATGCTAAAAAAATTAAATAAGGAGGGAAATGGAAGGAAAAAAGAAAGTGGAACCGTTTTCTTGTTAAAAACTTCTCAATTTTTCGTAGATTTCCTTGTTTTTCTTGAAAAAATAGCCTAATTACGATATGATAGGGTAAAAAAATATAACTCAATAAGGAGAGTAAATGTCAATTATTACTGATGTTTACGCACGCGAAGTCCTTGACTCACGCGGTAACCCAACACTTGAAGTAGAAGTTTACACTGAATCTGGTGCATTCGGTCGCGGTATGGTTCCTTCAGGAGCTTCAACTGGTGAACACGAAGCAGTAGAACTTCGTGATGGTGACAAAGCTCGTTACGGTGGTCTTGGAACTCAAAAAGCAGTTGATAATGTAAACAACATCATTGCTGAAGCAATCATCGGCTACGATGTACGTGACCAACAAGCTATTGACCGCGCAATGATCGCTCTTGACGGTACTCCTAACAAAGGTAAACTTGGTAGCAAACGCAATCCTTGGTGTGTCTATCGCTGTAGCTCGTGCTGCTGCTGATTTCCTTGAAATTCCACTTTACAGCTACCTTGGTGGATTTAACACTAAAGTTCTGCCAACTCCAATGATGAACATCATCAACGGTGGTTCTCACTCAGATGCTCCAATCGCTTTCCAAGAATTCATGATTGTACCTGCTGGTGCACCTACATTCAAAGAAGCTCTTCGTTGGGGTGCTGAAATTTTCCATGCTCTTAAGAAAATTCTTAAATCACGCGGTCTTGAAACAGCTGTTGGTGACGAAGGTGGATTTCGCTCCTCGTTTCGACGGAACTGAAGATGGTGTAGAAACTATCCTTGCTGCTATCGAAGCTGCTGGTTATGTTCCTGGTAAAGATGTATTCCTTGGATTTGACTGTGCATCATCAGAATTCTACGACAAAGAACGTAAAGTTTACGATTACACTAAATTTGAAGGTGAAGGCGCTGCTGTTCGTACTGCTGCTGAACAAAATCGACTACCTTGAAGAATTGGTTAACAAATACCCAATCATCACTATCGAAGATGGTATGGATGAAAACGACTGGGACGGTTGGAAAGCTCTTACTGAACGTCTTGGTGGTAAAGTTCAATTGGTTGGTGACGACTTCTTCGTAACTAACACAGCTTACCTTGAAAAAGGTATTGCAAAGAACACGCTGCTAACTCAATCTTAATCAAGCTTAACCAAATTGGTACTTTACTGAAACTGTCGAAGCTATCGAAATGGCTAAGGAAGCTGGTTATACTGCCGTTTGTATCACACCGTTCAGGTGAAACTGAAGATTCAACAATCGCTGATATTTCAGTTGCAACTAACGCAGGTCAAATCAAGACAGGTTCATTTCACGTACTGACCGTATCGCTAAATACAACCAATTGCTTCGTATCGAAGACCAACTTGGTGAAGTTGCAGAATATCGTGGTTTGAAATCATTCTACAACTTGAAAAATAATCTAGTTTACTAGACTAGAAAGGTCCTTGAGTTTTCTCAAGGATCTTTTTTTAAATGGGACTTCAAACAAAAAACTCCTCAACTAAAGTGTTGAGGGAGTTTATTAGAACAAGCCTTTTGATTTTGTCCAAGGCACCGCTGACCATTTCATTTCCAGAAACAAGCCCTTTGGCTTGTTCAAGATAGTCACCGAGGTTGTCTTTGTTGTCATCAACAAATTTCTTTGCAGCGTCGAAATCTTTCTTTTCGATCATTTCTTTAACTTGGTTAAATAAGTCCAATGGATTCATGTTAGGCTCCTAAAATATAAGTTGTGAAGTCAGGCTCGCACCTTTTTCACATCTATTCAATCATTTTTTTAGAGGTTTGACAACTAAAACGACTTAATGAAAAACCAGTACAAACGGCCTCTGGAACATAGAAGTCGTCGGATAGAAGGGTCAATTTTCCGCTAGCAGGATCTCGCTTTGAAGACGGTGGCATTAGGTGAATCTTGATGGGCTGCGATCAAATAGTTTTGATCAAGGACTAAGCGTGAAATCTCGTGGATTGAGGCCTTGAGTTGGAACAATTTCAATGAGTTCTAGGCTACCATCAGCTACAACTTTGAAAGACAGCGATGGAATTGTGAGAGCACGGTTAGATGCATAGAGGAATTTTCCATCAGCTGAGAGCTTGATCGCAGAAGCCCATTTTTGACCATCGTAGTCTGATGGAAGTGTGGAAACAGTTTGGAAGTGTTCGAATTTGCCCATACCGTCATAAAAGAGGACATCAATCGTAGCATTTAATTCATTGATGAGATAGGCAGTCTTATAGTGAGGATGAAAGACCAAGTGACGAGGTCCTGCCCTGGAGCTGTTTGGTACTGATTGATCAGGGTTAGTTTTCCTTCCTCACTGACATCATAGACATGCAAACTATCTGTTCCTAGGTCACACGTGATCAGGTACTGATCTGGTGTAAGGTCTGCATAGTGGGTATGTGGACTTGCTTGATTGGCATGAGGACCACTTCCTTGGTGGGTGTCTTGATCGACAAAGGACAAACGCCCATCTGCCTCTAGCTTATATACGAGAACTTGGCCTTTGTGATAGTTGGCTCCATAGACCAGTTGACGCTTGTCATCGACAGAGACATAGCAGAGTGGTGCCCCCTCTTCAACGACGTGATTGAGCGGCTGAAAATCAGCTGTAAAGCTTGCGATTCCTCCTTTTCCCTCTTCAGCTCCGACACTGTAGAGGTTGCCTTTTTCAGAAAAAGCGATATAGGTTGGATTGGGCTCAGCTGCCACTAGTTCAAGATGGCTCAATGTCCCTGTTTCAGGGTCAAATTGTGCCTTGTAAATTCCTTTAGATTCTTTTTTTTGGTATAGGTACCGAAATAAATTGTTTGAGACATAGGTCACCTCGTAAGATTTGTTAGGTTTTATTATATCAAAGGTCCTATTGGAAGGCAATTGCTAGTTGAAAAGGGAGGGGCTTTCTTTCTTATTTTGCTAGTTTTTCGTAACTTCACGCTCAAAAATGCTAAAATAGAAACAGATTGAAATGAAAAGGAGTTCTCTGTGGATAATAAAGAAAAACAGTTTAGTTTGTCCTGGTTTTTAGATGGTTTTTTAGACAACAAGGCTATTACCGTATTTTTAGTTACCTTTGCTCTTGGGCTTGAACCTTTTGGTCCTGAGTAAAATCACCTTTATTTTTTATTCCTATTTTTGAGTTTGCAGGAGCAGTCATGCTGCCTGTCATTATTTCTGGTTTGCTCTATTACCTGCTCAACCCCATTGTTGACTTCCTTGAAAGAAAAAGGACTCAAGCGGATTTTTGCGATTTCCTTAGTCTTTTTCTTGATTGCAGTGCTTTTAATTTGGGGTCTAGCTGTAGTGATTCCATCTGTCCAACGACAAGTGGTGAGTTTCTTTCATAACTTGCCAACTTATTTGGAAAAGGCCAATGCAACCATCGATGATTTTCTAGATAATCGCGTCTCCTCTGATATCAAACCTCAGCTAGATGAGATCACCAAGGAATTGTCTGCAAACATTACTTCTTGGGCCAGTTCGATCTCTGGGCGGGCTGTCAATTGGGTCAGCAACTTGATCGGAGTGGCTTCGCAAGTTATTGTTGCCTTGATCATCATGCCTTTTATTGTCTTTTTATCTTCTTCGAGATGGAAAAAATTTAAAGGGCCACATTGTTCGCTTTTTACCGACTAAGATTCGTAAATCGGCTGAGCAAGTTCTCTCAGATGTCAATACCCAACTCTCCAACTACGTTCGAGGGCAAATTACGGTAGCCATTGTCGTCGCCATTATGTTCATCATCTTCTTTAAGATCATTGGCTTGCGCTATGCGGTAACACTTGGGGATCTCTGCAGGGGATCTTGAATTTGATCCCATACTTGGGTAGTTTCTTAGCCATGTTACCTGCCTTAGTATTGGGCTTGGTAGCAGGACCAGAGATGTTTATCAAGGTCTTGATTGTATTTGCAGTGGAGCAAACCATTGAAGGACGTTTTGTATCACCGTTTGGTTTTGGGAAGCCAGTTAAATATCCATCCGATTACCATTTTATTCGTGCTCTTGACGTCAGGATCTATGTTTGGAATCTGGGGAGTTTTCCTTGGAATTCCAGTCTATGCATCTGCTAAGGTGGTGATCAGAGCTATCTTTGAATGGTATAAGGTCGTCAGTGGCTTGTATGAAGAACATAATGAAATAGAAGAGGAAAACACACAGTGAGTCATAGTCAACAAATGGTAGAGGCTCTCGATCGGCAGGAGCTAGAAGAGGCAGAAGTTCAATTTCAACAGGCTTTGTTAGAAGATAGTGAAGCACAATTATTGGATTTAGGGTCAATATCTTGAAAGTATGGGTTTTTCCCTCAGGCAAAGAGATCTATGAACAGATTGCAGAAACCTATCCAGAAGTATATCTGAGTTTGGCAACCATCCTTGCAGAGGAAGGGCAAATGGAAGAGGCCTTTGCTTATTTAGAAGAAATTGGCCCTGAGTCTAACTGGTATGTGTAGCCAGTCTCTTGGTTAAGGCCGATCTTTATCAGCTGGAAGGTCTAGCAGATGTGGCGCGTGAAAAATTAGTTGAAGCTGCTCATTTGTCTGATGATCCCATCATTCAATTAGGGCTAGCTGAAATTGATCTGGAATTGGAACGCTATCAAGAGGCTATCCAAGAGTATGCCCAGTTAGACAATCAGGAGATTTTGGAAGCAACAGAATTTCCACCTATCAACGGATTGGTTTTGCCTATGCCAATCTTGGTAAGTTTGAAGCAGCTGTTCCCTTCTTAGAAAGGCTCTGGAGATTGAGTTTGATGACCAGATTGCTTACGAATTAGCGACCTTATTGTCTGACCAAGAAGAATTCCAAAAAGCCCTGATCTACTACAAACAAATTGATACCTTGTCGCCTGATTTTTGAGGGCTATGAGTATGGTTATGCCTTGGCTTTACAGGCTGAAAATGACCGTGAAAAAGCGCTTGAGATTGCTAAACAAGGGATCCAGAAGAATCCCTTTGATGCCCAATTGAAGCTCCTTGCTTCTCAGCTTTCTTATGAACTTCACCAGCCTGAACAGGCAGAAGCTTATCTATTAGAGGCTAAAGAAGTGGCAGATGATCTCGAAGAGATTGCTCTTCGACTGACCCACCCTTTATTTGGAACAGGAACGCTTTTGACCAAGTCTTGGCTTGGCAAAATGAAGAAGTCGAAACAGTTGTCACCCGGTGGAACATTGCCCGTGCTTTAGGCGCCTTGGAGAAAACAGAAGAGGCCGTCTCAGCCTACCAAGAGCTCTATGAGGACTTGAAGGACAATCCCAGAATTCCTCGAAGCCTATGTTTATTTGTTGCGTGAGGCTGGAGATGACGAAGGCGCGTGAAGTGGCTAATCAGTATTTGGCGATCGTACCAGACGATGTGCAGATGCAAACCCTCTATGATAGCCTCTAATCAAAAACCATATCGAAGATTCGGAATAGTTTGTGGTATACTGGTAGAAGATAGAATGAGGAGAGAAAAACATGGAACCAGTGAAACTTTTTCAATACAATACCTTGGGTGCTCTAATGGCGGGTCTGTACGGGGTTCATTTACGATTGGAGAACTCTTGGAACACGGAGATCTCGGAGTTGGGACGCTTGATTCTATTGATGGAGAGTTGATCGTTTTAGATGGTAAGGCATATCAGGCCAAGGGATCAGGGGACCATCCTGAGATTGTCGAAGTTTCTCCGGAAGCCAAGGTTCCTTATGCAGCAGTCGTCCCTCACCACGCAGAAGTGATTTTCCGCCAACGCTTTGAAATGACGGACGAGGAATTGGAAGCCCGTATTGAGTCTTATTATGATGGGGAAAATCTTTTCCGCTCCATTAAGATACGTGGTGACTTTGCCAAGATGCATGTCCGTATGATTCCAAAATCAACACCTGAGATGAAGTTTGCAGAGGTTGCCACCCATCAGCCAAGTATACACGAGAAAATGTTACTGGAACCATCGTCGGTTTTGGACACCAGAAATTTTCCATGGCGTGAGCGTGGCTGGTTATCATTTGCACTTTATTTCAGATGACCACACCTTTGGTGGCCATGTCATGGATTTTGTCATCACAGAAGGGATTGTAGAGGTGGGAGCCATCGATCAGCTGGATCAACGTTTCCCAGTTCAAGACCGTCAGTATCTCTTTGCTAAATTCAATGTCGATGAGGTCAAAGAAGACATTAATAAAGCAGAATAAAAGAGGCTGGGACAAAAGTCCTAGCCTCTCAATTATTTTTGATTGTCGAGCAAGACGCAGTGGTTGAGTGGGCTCTACTACGCTGATTTCATCATTTTTGACAGCCCTACTCAACTGTGCGGAGGTGGGACGACGAAATCGAATTCTAACGAATTACCGATTTCTGTCCCAACTTTTATTTTTGAAATCAGTCTGTTAGTTTCATGGCTTTGATTTTTTCTTCTTCTGGGGTGACCCGCAGAGTCTTTTGGCCGGTGTAGGTGACAAAGCCGGGCTTTCCACCAGTTGGTTTATTGAGTTTCTTAGCTTCGATCATATCTACTTGGACCAGGTTTGAGAGACGGGCCTTGGAATAGTAGGCCGCCAATTCTGCAGCATCGGTCTTCACTTCATCCGATGGATTTAGATTTCCTGTAATGACGACGTGGCTTCCCGGATATCTTTGGCATGGAACCAGAGCTCATCTTTCTTAGCGATCTTAAAGGTTAGTTCATCGTTTTGCAGATTATTGCGACCCACTAAAATAATGGTTTTTCCATCACTAGCCAGGTATTTCTCAGGTTTTTTCCGTTTATGAATTTTTTCACGATTACGCCGCTTGATAAAGCCGGTCTGGATTAGCTCTTCTCGAATTTCTGCCACCTCAGCTAGGCTCGCTTGAGAAAGGGCTGTTTCAACCGTTTCAAGATAAGAAATGGTTTCCTTGGTTTCTTGAATGAGGATGGTCAAATGTTTGACGGCTTCTTTTTAACTTCTGGTAGCGTTTGAAGTAGCGTTGGGCATTTTGATTGGGGGTCAGGGCCTTGTTGAGTTGGATGGTAATGGGCTCGTTGGTATAGTAATTGTCCAAAAACAACCTGGTCTTGGTCGTTTGGTACCTGATGGAGGAAGGTTGTCAGCAATTCTCCTTTTTTGGCGGAATTCTTCCGCATTGTCGGTCGCCGCTAACTCAGCCTCTTGTTTGGCTAATTTTTTTCGGTTCTTTTCAAGATCGTTTTCGACCTTGCGGATCAATTCACTGGCCTGTTGTTGCACCCGATCGCGCTCAGCCTTGTCTCGGTAATAGTCATCCAGCAGATCGGAAAGTGTTTCAAACGGTTTGATTGGTCGCATCTGCAAAGGGATAGCCGAGAAGGATTTGGTCGTTAGGCGGAGGCTCAGTTGGAGCTTGGAAAAGGCACGGAAGGTCTTTAATTTTCCATCCGTCTCAAGTCAACTTGGCTAATTCTTGAGCCGTATCTCGCCCCAAACCTTGGAAACATTTTTGAAGGTTTTTTGGGCTTAACTCTTCCTTGTGAAGAAGGGCAAAAATTCATCTCCAATTGTAAAAAGGATTGACCGCGTCGGTTTTCGGAGGAGCTACATAGGTTGATCCAGGGAGAATGGTCCGGTAGCTATTTTGTGAGAAGCCGACGTGTTTGATAGCTTCGATGATTTTATTGCTGGTGCGGTCAGGAGAATAATATTACTGTGCTTGCCCATGATTTCGATCATGAGGGCTGACAGAAATAGCATCTCCAATTTCATTTTTATTGGAGACACGGATTTCGAGAATCCGGTCGTTCTCCATTTGTTCAATCCCTTCGATGACAGCGCCTTGAAGATATTTGCGCATAACCATAATAAAGGTATTGGGAAAGGCAGGATTTTCAAAGTTGGTCTGGGTCCGTTGAATCCGTCCAAAAACAGAATGGGCTGAGAGTAAGAGTTTTTGTTTTTTCCGATTGCCTCGGATTTGGAGCACTAATTCTTGCTCGAAGGGTTGGTTAATTTTTGAATGCGACCACTCAAGAGTTCGGCCTTCAATTCTTGCCATATGGTGTAAAAAAAATCCATCAAAAGACATGGGATTCCTCATCATTCTAGCGTTTATTCTAGTAAATTATAACAAAATTAGTGCGGAAATCCCAGAAAGAAGCAAAGGATGTTGAATAGAAAATGCGAACGTTTTCAAAAAAATACAGAAAAAGTATTGACATTTTTGAAAGAAAACTTTAAAATGTAAGAAATTAGAAAAGTAGTAAATGAAAGTTTCAAGAGAGCCCACGGTTGCTGAGAGTGGGTAGCGGCAGTTTATGAAAATTGGACTAATGATGAGATGAATTTGAAACAATAAAAATTCGGTTGGCACACCTTATCGTGCAACTTGTTGCTAGACAAGACAGAGATATGGGGGAGACTATCCTTTTCCCATAAGTGAGGTGGCACCGCGATGACACGTCCTCACATAGCTTTTGCTATGTGTGGGCGTGTTTTTTGTTTTAGATGAGAAGGGAGAAAAGATATGAAGAAACGATGGCGTCGTAGTCTTTAAATGATGGAAAAAAAGAAGAAAATGAAAAAATAGAAGAGGTATTAAAAATGAAAAATAAACGGTTAATGGGAATTATTGGTTTGATTGCAGCAGCAGTCATTGGGACAGCGATCTATTCAGCTACAGCAGGCAAAGACAACAAGGCAGCAAGCAGCAATGAAAAGGCTAAAGTTGGGGTCTTGCAGTTGGTCAGTCACCCTTCGCTTGATTTGATCTACAAAGGGATTCAAGATGGTTTGGCTGAAGAAGGTTATGATAAGGATAAAGTGGACATTGATTTCCTTAATGCTGAAGGCGACCAAAACAAAGTTGCAACCATGAGTAAACAATTGGTAGACAAGGATAACCAAGTCTTGATTGGAATTGCAACTCCATCTGCTCAAGGTTTGGCTAGTGCAACCAAAGACAAACCCAATTGTCATGGGTGCTATCACAGATCCGGTCGGTGCTAAATTGGTCAAAGATTTAAAAAACCAGGTGGCAACATCACTGGGGTATCAGACCACAATCCAACTGAGCAACAGTTGAAATTAATCAAAGAATTGACTCCAACGTGAAAACAATTGGGATCCTGTACTCAACCAGTGAAGATAACTCCAAATCGCAAGTAGAAGAATTTACAAAATTGGCTGAAAAAGCAGGCTTCAAGGTCATTCCTTACTCTGTACCTTCAACAAACGAAGTTGCTTCCACTGTGTCTGTAATGTCAGGCAAAGTCGATGCCATCTGGGTTCCAATCGACAATACCATCGCTTCAGCCTTCTCAACAGTTGTCGAAGCAAACAAAACAGCTAAAAAACCAATCTTCCCAAGTGCGACAGCCATGGTAGAAGCTGGTGGTCTTGGTTCAGTCGTTGTCGACCAACACGATCTTGGGTAGCAACTGGTAAAATGGCTGCGAAGATCTTGAAAGGCCAAAAACCTGCGGATACACCAGTTGAAATCTTTAGCCAAGGAAAATCTGTCATCAATAAAAAAGTCGCAGATGAATTGGGTATTACTATTCCAGAATCTGTCTTGAAAGATGCTGGACAAGTCATTAAATAAAAAAGGAAAACGAATCACAAGAATGGCAGGGGAATTTGGCTTTGGCAGGTCTTTAAATCGTGACCTTTAAAAATGTCTACCAGTGCCCATGACCAACTATGTTACTCATGGTAGAGGAGAAAGATATGGAAGTCAATATAACAGATCTTCATCCGACCCAAACTATATTTATCAGAAAAGAAGTTACAAGCTATCCAGATGCTGGATCAGTCGGCAGAAATCATCAATGTGGATCAATTAGTGTTCTTGCATTTGGAAATCGCTTCTTGATTACAGACGGGCATCACAGGGCTTATCAGGCTTTATTGGCAGGTCGGGATATGATTTCTGCTGAGTTTGATAGAGATGGTGGCGATGAGTTGTATGCTCTCTATGCGCAAGCTTGCGATGAAAGAAAGATATCCTCTGTTTTGGATTTAAAACATCGTATCTTACCTCAAGATGAGTATGAAGCAAAATGGTATAACTGGTGTGATGGTTTTAACCAAGCAGCAACTCTTCTATTGGAAAGGCAATCAGATGAAATAGACAAGGCAAATAGATAATGCACGGCGTCTAGTTCCTTTTCTAGTGAATTAGTCTCATCTTTTTTAACTAAAAATCTGATAAACTATGTAGTAATTGAATAGAAATCTGCAAGACTAGTATCTCAAAGGGAAGTGCGACAGGGAAAGGGCCGTGACTGAAAGCTCTTTGCATGAAAGCTGAGTGAATTCACTTGCGTAAAGGATTTAGAAATTAAGGTCTGGTTTACGGATAAAAAACGGATGGTACCGCGTGTCAACGCTCCGAATGAGGGTGTTGGCGCGTGGTTTTTTCTATGTCTGTAGAGGGACCATGATGGAGGAAATATGTCAACGATTGAAGAACAATTAAAAGCGCTTCGTGAAGAAACGCTGGCAGCTTTGAAGCAGATCTCTGCTGAAAATGAAAAAGAATTGCAAGAACTACGGGTCTCTGTCCTTGGGAAAAAAGAGATCTCTGACGGAAATCCTTAAAGGGATGAAAGATGTCTCTGCTGAGATGCGTCCGGTTATCGGGAAACACGTCAATGAAGCGCGTGATGTCTTGACGGCTGCCTTTGAAGAAACGGCCAAACTTTTGGAAGAAAAGAAAGTCCAAGCCAAATTGGCTAGTGAAAGTATCGACGTGACCCTACCAGGTCGTCCAGTTGCTAGTGGTTACCGTCATATCTTTGACCCAAACCAGTGAAGAAATCGAAGATATCTTTATTGGGATGGGCTACCAAGTCGTGGACGGCTTTGAAGTGGAGCAAGACTACTTACAACTTTGAACGCATGAATCTGCCTAAAGATCACCCAGCGCGGGATATGCAGGATACCTTCTATATCACAGAAGAAATCTTGCTTCGGACCCATACCTCACCTGTACAGGCGCGGGCTATGGATGCGCATGACTTTAGCAAAGGACCATTGAAGATGATCTCTCCAGGGCGGGTTTTCCGTCGGGATACGGATGATGCGACCCACAGCCACCAGTTCCATCAGATCGAAGGTTTGGTTGTTGGGAAGAACATTTCTATGGCAGACCTTCAAGGAACGCTACAATTGATCGTGCAAAAGATGTTTGGTGCAGAACGTCAAATCCGTCTTCGTCCTTCTTACTTCCCATTTACCGAGCCATCGGTAGAGGTGGACGTTTCTTGCTTCAAATGTGGTGGAGCTGGATGTAACGTATGTAAGAAAACTGGTTGGATTGAAATCATGGGAGCTGGTATGGTTCACCCACGCGTCCTTGAGATGAGTGGTATTGATCCCAACAATCTATTCAGGATTTGCCTTTGGACTTGGTCAAGAGCGTGTGGCTATGCTTCGTTACGGAATCAATGATATCCGTGGCTTCTATCAAGGGATATCCGTTTTTCAGAACAATTTAAATCATCATGTTAGTAAAAGTTAAAAATCGAAAGATTTTCATATTTTAAAAATTAGAGGTGGAAACCTACCGGGATACCTTTTGGTCCCTATATTGTTGATGCCGATATGGAAGATTACTACCAGATGGTTTTATCGCTAGAGCAAATCCAAAAGGACCTAGCAGACCCGGAATCAGAGACCTATTTTGTCCTTGATCACCATCAGGAAATTTGTGGTTTTCCTCAAGTTTAACTGGGGCAAGGCACAAACGGAGCCAGTAGAGATGGACAATGCTTTTGAAATTCAGCGCATCTATGTCAAAAAAAGAACATCATGGCAAGGGCTATGGCAAGGAAATGTTTACCTTTGCCTTAAAAAGAGGCTCAAAAACGTGGATTTGACTGGGTCTGGCTGGGTGTCTGGGAACGCAATTTTAAGGCGCAAGACTTTTTACTATCGCTTTGGATTTGAACGATTTAGTGAACACCAGTATATAACCGGAGAACCGTGGATACAGACTGGTTGCTGCGCAAGCAAATTTCTAGAAGGAGAAAACCGCAAGGTTAATTGTGGGTCCAAATTGAAAGGAAAAACGAATGAGAAATCTCAAAGATGGCTAGATTTCAGCCTTACCCCTTGATCAGAATAATGTTAGTATCATTATAAATGGTTAAAACAATTGGTGGACGTGGATGTGCCATCAGAAGAGTTGGCTGAAAAAATGTCAACTACAGGGATCGAAGTAGAAGGTGTAGAATCTCCTGCTGCTGGTCTCTCAAAAATTGTCGTCGGAGAAGTCTTGTCTTGTGAAGATGTGCCAGAAACACACCTTCATGTCTGCCAAGTTAATGTGGGTGAAGAAGAAGCCCGTCAAATCGTCTGTGGAGCACCAAATGTGCGTGCAGGCATCAAGGTTATGGTGGCTCTTCCAGGTGCTCGTATCGCGGACAACTACAAGATTAAAAAAGGGAAAATCCGTGGTTTGGAATCTCTTGGGATGATCTGTTCCCTTGGTGAATTGGGAATTTCTGACTCAGTTGTACCAAAAAGAATTTGCAGATGGTATCCAAATCTTGCCTCAGGATGCTGTTCCAGGAGAAGAAGTCTTCTCTTACCTAGACTTGGATGATGAAATCATCGAGCTTTCTATCACTCCCAACCGTGCAGATGCTCTTTCTATGCGTGGGGTAGCGCACGAAGTAGCAGCCATCTATGACAAGGCAGTCAATTTCAAAGACTTTACGTTGACTGAAACAGACCAAGCTGCAGCCGATGCTCTTTCTGTCAGCATTGACACAGACAAGGCTCCTTTATTATGCAGCTCGTATCTTGGACAATGTAACCATCGCACCAAGTCCACAATGGTTGCAAAACCTCCTCATGAACGAAGGTATCCGTCCGATCAATAACGTGGTCGACGTGACCAACTATATCCTGCTTTACTTTGGTCAGCCTATGCATGCCTTTGACTTAGATACCTTTGAAGGAAACGATATCCGTGTGCGTGAAGCGCGTGCTGGTGAAAAATTAGTGACCTTGGATGGGGAAGAGCGTGAGTTGGAAACAACTGACTTAGTCATTACTGTTGCTGATAAACCTGTTGCCCTTGCAGGTGTCATGGGCGGACAAGCTACAGAAATCTCTGAAAACTCTAGTCGTGTCGTTCTTGAAGCAGCTGTCTTCAATGGCAAATCGATTCGTAAGACCAGCGGTCGCCTCAACCTTCGTTCTGAATCATCTTCTCGTTTTGAAAAAGGCATCAACGTGGCAACTGTCAATGAAGCCCTTTGATGCGGCAGCAAGCATGATTGCAGAATTGGCTGGTGCCACAGTGCGTAAGGGGTATCGTTTCAGCAGGTCAGCTTGATACTTCAGATGTAGAAGTTTCTTCCACTCTTGCAGACGTTAACCGTGTCCTTGGGACTGATCTTACTTATGCCGATGTCGAAGATGTCTTCCGTCGCCTTGGTTTGGCCTTTCTGGAAATGCAGAAGCCTTTACTGTCAGCGTTCCACGTCGCCGTTGGGACATCACCATCGAAGCGGACCTCTTTGAAGAAATTGCTCGGATTTATGGTTATGACAAATTACCAGCAACTCTTCCAAAAGATGACGGGACAGCAGGTGAATTGACAGCGACTCAAAAACTTGCGTCGCCAAGTTCGTACTATTGCAGAAGGTGCTGGATTGACAGAAATCATCACCTACGCCCTGACAACTCCTGAAAAAGCAGTCGAATTTGCGACTGCGCCAAGCAACTTAACAGAGCTTATGTGGCCAATGACTGTGGATCGTTCAGTCCTCCGTCAAAATATGATCTCAGGGATCTTAGATACCGTAGCTTACAACGTCGCTCGTAAGAACAAAGATTTGGCCCTCTATGAGATCGGAAAAGTCTTTTGAACAGACAGGGTAATCCAAAAGAAGAATTGCCAAACGAAATCAACAGCTTTGCCTTTGCTTTAACTGGCCTAGTCGCTGAAAAAGACTTCCAAACTGCAGCTGTTCCAGTTGACTTCTTCTATGCTAAAGGGAATTTTGGAAGCCCTCTTTGCTCGCTTGGGTCTTGATGTGACTTATACAGCAACATCTGAAATCAAGAGTCTCCACCCAGGTCGGACAGCCCTAATCTCACTTGGTGACCAAGTAATTGGGGTCTTGGGGCAAGTCCACCCTGTAACAGCTAAGGCTTATGATATCCCAGAAACCTATGTGGCAGAATTGAACTTATCTGCTATTGAAGCAGCTCTTCAACCAGCCGCAGCCTTTGTGGAAATCACTAAATTCCCAGCCGTGAGCCGTGATATCGCCCTTCTCCTCAAAGCAGAAGTGACCCACCAAGAAGTGGTTGATGCGATTCAAGCTGCTGGCGTGAAACGCTTGACAGACATCAAACTCTTTGACGTCTTCTCAGGTGAAAAACTAGGACTTGGCATGAAGTCTATGGCCTACAGTTTGACCTTCCAAAATCCAGAAGATAGCTTGACCGATGAAGAAGTCGCTCGCTACATGGAAAAAATCCAAGCATCACTTGAAGAAAAAGTCAATGCAGAAGTGCGCTAAGATGTAGTTCAAAATGAGGTTGGGCAAAAATGTCCAGCCTTTGATATTTGATAGAATAACTGCAAGACGCAGGGGTTGATTGGCATCTTTGTTCGCTTTTAAGCTCAAAGATGACCCTAATCAACTGTGCGGGGCGGAAAACGAACTTTTATTTTACGGGTTCTTTCCCGCTCCCGTTTTTTTTTCATGCTTATCAAAAAAGAGAGTGGGACAGAAATCGGCAATTCGTTAGAATTCGATTTCGTCGTCCCACCTCCGCACAGTTGAGTAGGGGTGTAAAAGCTGATGAAATCAGCGTAGTAGAGCCCACTCAACCACTGCGTCTTGCTCAACAATCCAAAAATAATTGAGAGGCTAGGACTTGTGTCCCAGCCTCTTTCTTATATAAAACTTACTGATGTCGATGCGATTGGTGCATCTCGTCTTTGATGGGGCAGGAACACTCGCAGTCTCCGCAGGATCCTTTCCCCTTGATATAATGACGAAATCCTAGAAAGGCGAGCCCAAATAAAATGATGGCAATGATAATGGTTGACATGAAAACCTCCTATAGATGAGCATTTGCGAGGGTGTCGAGCGTAATAACTGTCTCTTTTTGATGGTGGGGTTTGCGCAGGATAAAAGTAGAGCATGCCTACAAGAAGAAGAAGAACTGCTAGTCCCGTCCAGATGGTGATGGGCTGTCCTAGAAGGAAGACGAGGCCAAACTGGTAGAGGACCAGGCTCACGACATAGGCTAGCCCTGTTTGAAAACCGATCGCACCCATGGTCCATTTTAGATCCCCCATCTCGCGCTTGATCGCTCCCATTGCTTTGCGAAACAAGGGAGCACAGAGCAGGTTAAAGGTGAGGAAAGAGTATGTCGCTAAGGAAGTATAATCAACTCTTAAGGCAAAGAGATAAACCGGCAGTAGAACTATCGTTGTAGAGAATGTCGAAAGTAGCAACCACGGTTTCTTTGGCCGCAAGACCTGTCACCGCAAAGAACGGTTGCCTTCCAGTTCCCAAATCCGAGTGGTTCAAAGATCCAAAGCAATGGATTTCCCAAGGCTGGCTAAAATACTGTGATCCGTATGGACAGCTTGGAGGCTGAAATTATAGGAAGAGAGAACCAAATTAGGATGGTTAAGCTAAAGATGATCGTTCCTGCACGCTTCACAAAAACTCATGGCCTTCCCAAAAGCATAGCGGAAAACAGATAAGGCTTTTTGGCCAGTGGTAGGCCAGTAGTTCCATGATAAAGGGACCAGCTAGGCCACCTAATAAGCGGGTCTTTTCAAGGCAATTCCAGATAGGATGATGGTCGTCATCCCAAGGAAATAGGTGCTGGGTGCGACCCATGGATTGTCAGGGAAAAAGGCACCTGCAATCAGGGCGATGATTTCTAACTTGGCAGAGCAAGGCATGAAGGTGGCCGTCATAATAGTGATTTTACGGTCTCGTTCATTTTCGATGGTCCGACTAGACATAATAGCTGGAACCCCACAGCCGGTAGAGATCAGCATGGGAATAAAGGACTTGCCAGAGAGACCAAATCGTCTGAAAATCCGGTCCATGACAAAGGCGATCCGACTCATGTAGCCGATATCCTCTAAGATGCCCATAAGAGATAAAGAGGACGAAAATTTGTGGCAGAAATCCGAGAACAGTTCCGATCCCGGCAACAACCCCGTCGATGATCAAGGATTGAAGCCAATCCTCTACGTGTAGATACTGGAGAAAATTGGTCACGGCATCGGGGACATATTTGCCAAAGAGGACATCATTGGCCCAGTCGGTCCACATCTGACCGACCGTTTGGATGGAGAGGTAATAGACCAAATACATGACCACCGCAAAAATCGGCAAGGCTAGAACCGATTGGTGACGATCTGGTCAATCTTATCTGAAAGGCTGAATTTGAAGGTAGCATCTTGTCCTTGGGCGAGTCGGCAGACTTTTTTCGATAAAGGCATAGCGTTCATTGATGACGATAGATTCCGCGTCTTCAGTAAAGATTTCCTCCGTAATCTGGACGATATCTGCTATTTCACTTTGTTGGAAAGAAGAGAGGTTTAACTCTTCTGTGACAAGAGCATCCCCTTCAAAGAGCTTGATGGCATAAAAGCGAGCAGCTCTCTCTGGGACGGTATTGCCCAGCACTTGAAGGATTTGCGAAATAGCTGCTTCCAATCGGTCATCATAGCGGGGAAAGGCTAGATCTGTCACTGTATCTTTTTCTTGTGAGAGAAGCTTTTTTATGGCTTTTTCTACACCAGTTTGCTTGATAGCGCTGGTCGCAATGACAGGAACCCTTAACTGGTAGGACAATTTTTTCAGTATCAATGAAGCGTCCCTGGGCCTCTAAGACATCGCTCATATTGAGTGCGACGGTAACAGGGATACCTGTTTCAATCAATTGGGTCGTCAGATAGAGATTTCGTTCCAGATTGGTCGCATCCACTACGTTGAGGATACTATCTGCCTCTTGGCTTAGGAGATAATCCCGCGCCACTTTTTTCTTCAGGACTATAAGGGGACATGGAATAGATCCCAGGCAAATCCTGAATTTGAATACTTTTATCCTTTTTTGGATATTCCACTTTTTCTTTCAACCGTAACACCAGGCCAGTTCCCAACTCGCTGGTTGGTTCCTGTAATAAGGTTAAATAAGCTAGTTTTTCCGCTATTGGGGTTCCCGATCAAGGCGATTTCAGTCATGATTCTCTCCTTCCTCTAGTCGAATCACACTAATCATCTGAGCTTCTGATTTTCGAAGGGTTAACTCATAGCCACGCAGGGTGATCTCAAGCGGATCCCCTAAAGGTGCAACTTTTCTCAGATAGAGTTTGGTTCGTTTGGTGATTCCCATGTCCATGAGACGACGCTTGGCTTCGTTGATTGCAAAAATATCCACTACGATGGCTGATTCACCAACGGCTAACTCAGAAAGTGGAAAACAAGTATGCTCCTGTTCAAGAGGAGCAATCTCAATCTTTTCCAAAATAGAGGCATCAAATGCCAGCCGACTCCCCTTAATGATGAGGATGGCACTGTCTTTGGTTTTAGTCACAATTTCCAAGGTCTCACCTGGTGTCATGCCCAGATGAGAAAGATGGCGTAGATTATCTTTTGGTAAATCAATTCCGAGGATGCGATAAGGTGTTTTAAGTGCTGCATCGAGTATGAGCATATTTCTTGACCTTCTTTTATAATTATGTTATAGGAACATTATACCATATAATGAAAAGAATTCTGACAGTTTTAATGAAGATGAGAATGATTCCAGATTAGAGTTCCTAGGGATGCAACAAGAGGCTGGGACAGAAATCCTAATTCAATTATTTTTCGATTTCGTCGTCCAAGCAGGCACAGGCTGAGTAGGGCTGTAAAACGCTGATGAAATCAGCGTTTTACAGCCCCTTTCAACCCACTGCGTCTTGCTCGACAAATCCAATTAATAACGAATTAGGATTTTTGTCCCAGCCTCTTTTTGAATTTAAGGATTAGTCAATGATGGTTTCCATGACAGTTTCTTGAGGCTTCATCCCCTGTCTTTGATAGAAGCGAAGGGGCTCCCTCGTTGTCATTCCAGACATTAAGAGTTAGGTTGTAGCAGCCGATTTTCTTGGCATAGCTAACAGCGAATTGATAAAGTTGATCACCGATCTTTTGCCCACGCGCTGCTTGATCGACACACAAGTCTTCGATGAAGAGGGTTTTTATCGGATGAAGCACAGGATTGTCAGAGACTTCTTTAATGGTGATGAAGAGATGTCCTAGGATCTGGCCATCCGCATTTTCGTAGACGAAAATCGGTGTCTTGTCTTGAGCCATTAACTGTTTCTAACTCTTCTTCACTATATTTTCCACCACTTTCCTTTGAAAATATCTGGACGGGCTTGGTGGTGAACGGAAAGAATCTGTTCCAAGAGGTCAAGCAAGTGGAGGAATATCATTTGGTTGAGCTGAACGAATCGTCATGTAGATCCTCCTTAGTAGTATTTTCTTCATTATAAAAATTTCTTACAGAGCTTGTCAATGGAAAAAGGAAAGCTAAAAAGGTGCGCAAATGCGGGCCTTTTATTTCTTACCTCAAATGATCTTGTCAACCATATTTTTATTTTTTGACAAATATTTTTTATTTTTTTGACAAATATGCTTGTCAAAAAGAAAAAGAAGTGTTACAATGTTTTTAGTTGAAAGAAGGGAGGTTTCTTATGGGAGCCATATGGATTCTATTTATCCCTTTTCTGGTTATCGTTTATGCAAGCTCAGAAAAAGAAGATAAAAGGATTGAACAGACGCATCAGACGATTAGAAAAAACAAGTGAAAGGAAATCAAGACATGTCTAGACTTTTAGAAGAATTGAAAGGCCAAACGGCCACTGTTACAGTAGATGGTGTTGGATTTGAGTATGAAATTATAGATATCGATGAAGATTGGGTAAAACTGACTCGTGTGAATAATAAACAACAGAGGGAAACCAAATTAGTTCGCATCGAAGATATTCAAGGGTATTCAACTATAAAGGGGGCGAAAGCCATGATCTTAAAAAATCGATTGAAAGAGCTGAGGGGCGCGTGATGGGCTCAATCAATCCGAGCTAGCCAAGCTAGCAGGAGTCTCGCGCCAGTCCATCAGTCTCTTGGAGCGGGGGGAATACACCCCCTCGGTTATCATTGCTATCACCATCGCCCAGATTTTCAAGGAACCGGTGGAGAATGTTTTTAGTCTAGTTGAGGGAGAAGAATAAAATGAAAAAGCAACAACAAGAACGATCTGATCGTTACCATTTTTGGAGAAATGTGGGAATCATTACAGTTTCTGGCTTGATTGGAGGAGTTATCGGATTTTTGACAGGGATGTTTGGATCCAAAAAGCCCCTGTGAAATCCAATCATTCTTTAGTAAAGAGGTGCTCCTTTTGGGCTCAATACTTTTGTTCTTATCGTGTTTATTGTTACGATAGCCTTACTAATAAGCGCGAGAAAAGTCCATCAAAAAATGCTCCAGATAGAAGACGAAGAGGAAGCCTATCACTATGACATCCAGAAGAAAAAACTGTATGGGTTAGCGACCATCTTTTAAATGCATCATGATCTTGCCATACTTTTTTTTTAGTCGTCATCTTTTATAGTCAATTGGTGTATTTGGATAGACCTTCCACTGGGCGGCTTTTATCTTTGGAACTTTTACCATGCTCTATCTTTTTTCTTGTCTTGATTGTCCTATTTTTCCTATCAGATATCTTCTTTCGTAAGACCTTCCATATGATTTATGGAAACCGATTCCCCGCAATGCCAATGCCAAGGAAGTGCGTGAATTTATGATGAGTATGATGGATGAAGCAGAAAAACAGATTAGCTACGAGGAAAATTTCGAAATGGTCGTTAAGTTAAGCAATTATATCTTACCGATTTCCTTAATTGCGATATTCTTTCAGTTGGCATTGCTTTCCATACAGATATCTTGTTAGCATTAGTAGTGGTATCACTGATTTATATCTATATCTTGGTCTCACAGTACAAGATTACCAAACGTTATTATAAAGAGTAAAGGAGTCATCCATGTTAGAAATTAGAAATTTAGAAAAAAAGCTTTGGGAATAAGCAGGTTCTCTTTCGGAGTAGATCTGACAGCTCAACAAGGGCATATCCTTGGCTTAGTTAGGAAAAAATGGGGCCGGGAAAACAACTATTTTCCACAGCATCTTGCGCTTTTTGGACTACAGCGGCGAGATTCGCCTAGGTGGCAAAGTCTCCTCAAAAGCGATCACCCAAGAAACCTACAAGGGAAATTGGGTCTATTTGCCAGAAGAAAAAGAGCGTAGTCTTATGCCAAAACTCACGATTTTTGAGCAGGTCCGCTATTTGGGACCCGCCTTAAAAGGAATGAGCACTGCTGAGGTCAAGGAAAAATTACCGACCTGGATGGAAAAACTCCAAGTAAAGGGGAAATTGACCGATAAAATCAAGAGTCTCAAAAGGGAACCAACAGAAGGTTCAATTGATCATCACCTTGATCCATGAGCCTAAATTGATCATTTTAGATGAACCCTTTAGTGGCTTGGATCCGGTCAACACAGAAGTGCTCAAGCAGGTCATCTTTGAAGAAAAGAGCGAGGGGCGACCATTATCTTCTTCTGACCACGTCATGACCAATGTCGAAGAGTTGTGTGATGATTCAGTCAGATGAGTGAAGATGAGGTGGAGGCCTTGGTGGAGGCAGCCTTGTCGATTGGGATCAACACTTTTTGATCTGGCGGATATCTATGGCGATGGCCAGTGTGAGGTCCTGCTGGGGGAAGGTTCTCAAGCGTCGTCCGGATCTTCGGAATCAGATGTGGATCCAGTCCAAGTGTGGGATTCGCAAAGACGGCTTTACCTATTTTTGATTTTCGAAGGACTATATTTTGGATTCCGTTGATGGCATCCTCGAGCGTTTGCAGATCGAACGCTTAGATAGTCTTCTCCTTCACCGACCGGATGCCCTCATGGAGCCTGAAGAAGTGGCAGTAGCCTTTAATCACTTGGAGCTAGCGGGCAAGGTCCGTCATTTTGGGGTATCCAATCAAAATCCTATGATGATGGAATTGCTCAAAACGACAGTCAAACAACCTCTCAAAGTCAACCAGTTGCAGTTGAGTGCAGCCTTTACGCCTAGCTTTGATGCTGGTTTTCACGTCAATATGGAAGGGCCAAAAGCAGCTGTGCGAGATGGTAGTGTCTTTGAGTATTGTCGCTTAAACGATACGGTGATTCAAGCCTGGTCTACGACCAAACCTCAGCATGTCCTTGAAGCAGGGAAAGCAGCAACAGTCACTCTAACCCGCAAGGAATGGTACCAAATCTACTTGGCTGCAGGAAATGATTTGCCTTAGAATCTTGTTAGTAAACCAGACTTCACTTGTATCAGTGGGCTGGTTTTTTTTTTGTTTATACTTTTACGAATTTTTCTTGACAAGTCTTTCTTTTTTTTATGGTATTCTTTTATGCAACAAGTGTTGCGCAACGAATGTTGCGCGAAAGGAGTCTTATGCCACCAAAGGTTAAATTTAGTAAAGAGGCTATCATTGGGATAGCTTTTTACAATTGGTGAGAGAAGAGGGCTTGGCTAGTTTGACGGCTCGAGCATTAGCGGAGAAACTGGGAGCCACACCAAGGGTCATTTTTGGGCAATTTGCCAATATGGCTGAGTTACAAGCAGAGGTTATTGGTGCTGCGGAGATGGTCGTGGTGGAGTATATTCGCAAGGCCTTAGAAGATGAGAAACCTTTCCGATCTGTCGGGGTTGCTTATATCCTTTTCGCCTCAAAAGAACCCCAACTCTTTCAGTTGCTTTTCCAAAATCCTAGCAAAGATCCGATTCGTCGCTTTCAAGATTTTCTTCCCATGAAGGATCATAGTTACCAATTGGTTCTGGAATCGATTGTCGCAGACTATCCTTTGACTCTAGAGGAGGCTAGTCGCTTGTACCAGCATCTATTTATCTACTCGCACGGGATGGCCTCTATGGTTGCTTCTGGTATTTATCAGTTCAGCATGGAAGAAGTGATTGGTTTATTGACAGAAGTTTGTCAATCTCTCATCAAAGAAATGGTAGGAAAGAAATGATTCAACTAGAAAATGTTCACAAAAAGTTACGGTCAAACCAAGGTTTTAAAAGGGATTGATTTGCAGATTCAAGACCAGGATAATGTGGTTATCCTAGGCCCTTCTGGATCGGGGAAATCAACTCTCTTAAATGTGCTGTCAGGCTTAGAAAAGGTAGACGAGGGGCATATCCTTATTCAAGGACAAGATTTATCACAACTCACGGATGCTCAATTGACAGCTTTAGACGGGAGAAGATTGCCTTTATTTTCCAGCAATATTATCTATTGCCTAATCTAACGGTTAGACAGAATGTAAAGATGGGAGCTGATCTGGCAGACAATCATGATTTTTTGCAGATCATCGAGGATTTGGGACTTGGCGATAAGCTGGACAAATATCCGAGTGAATTGTCGGGTGGGGAACAGCAGAGAGTCTCCATTGCCCGAGCCTTGGCCAAAAACCAGAGATTCTTTTCTTAGATGAGCCGACAGGGGCCTTGGATGAAGAAACAGGGCGCAAGATTCTCGACTATATCTGGAAGTTGAAGGAAAAGCTAGGCTTTACCCTAATCATGGTGACGCACAACCAAAATATTGCAGATATGGCCAGAACCATCATTCGCGTCAATAGTGGCAAGATTACCGAAGTGGTGACCAACGATCAGCCTCAGACTGCCTATGAGATTGGATGGTAAGCCATGTTTTCAGTAAAAGATATTCGAAAATTAGTTGTCGTCAGTATCATTGGGGCTTGTGCGGTCTTTGTGGCCAATCTCTTCTTGAATTTTTACTTGGACATCGAGCAGTTGGAGATTTCGAAAACCAATCCCATCATTCAGACCTACTATGATGCCCAGGTTTCGCTTTCCTGGATGGTGGCCATGGTCAGTGGAGTCGTCTTGTCCTTGACGTCGGTCCTTCTCATGTGTTTTTATATCAAACAATTTGTCGATGACCACAAGGAACAATTAGGGAATTTTAAAGGCTTTGGGCTACAGCAATGGCCAGTTGGCGAAACGATTTTGGGCCTTTGGCCTCAGTTTTGGAGCTGGAGCGCTTCTTGGCTATTTTGCTTCATTTCTCATGATGGGACATTTTTTATGACTTCCGTAATGAGAAGGGGATTTTGCCAGAAATCACCATTCATTTTCACTGGCAGCTCTTGCTTGCTTTGGTGATCCTGCCAACGACCTTCTTTATGGTTCTCGCGATTGGCTATGCTAGAAGACAACTACAAACGCCGGCGCTTCGCTTATTGAAAAAGTCTCCAACACCAATCAAGGTCCAAAGGAGAAAGAAGGCTCCCAAGAAAGAAAATCTTCCTAAAAGAGCTGTCTTCGTCACTGATTTGGGGGAGAAAATCTATCTTGTTTTTTGTAGTCTTTGGCTCTATGTGTTTTGCGGCCATGGTTCAATTGTCCTTTGGCCTAAGGGATTACACAGATGACATCATCCAAACCATGATGATTATGATTGGCTTTGATCCTTTCTTTCTCAATCCTCTTTTTTTTTGTCATTGGGAATTGTCGTTTCAGAAAGTCGCGAAACCTTGGCTCTTATGAAGGCTTTTGGCTACACCGATCGTGAATGCCAAAGTCATATTCTCGCTCCCTATCGTTTTTGGGCTTATCTAGGATTTGTTCTTGGGACGGCTTATCAATACGGCATCATGGAAATGATTGGTGTGATCAATTGGGATTGAATTTGTGGTTGGCATTGGGGCTATCTCCTTTTGACCTTGCCTGTTGCAGGTGTCTTGATAGGATCGACATTGACGGATGGGCTTTATATTCCAAGCCTTTATCACAGGGGGAGTTTGAAAAGACCACGATTGGCTCCATCGGGATGGGCTCTTTGTGGTGCAGCTGACCTTTATCTATCTTAATCTTCGCTTTCTATACGGTTCCCAACCTCGTGGTAGAGGAGTTGCCATTTGGTCGTGCCTTGAAAAAAAAGCTGGACTATGACCAAAAGAGGAGGTTTCGACTCTATGGAGAATTCTGTCCTTTGAGTTTCTCTTAACCTTTCTAGGGATTTTATTGATCTTGGGTTTGGTCTTTACCTTGACCGTGATCGATAAAGAAGGCCAGTATTTCTGGGTGGTGACCATCTTTTGGTCTTGATTCGACCTTCCTATTCATTTTCACAGTCTTGACAAAGGTGGGGTCGCTCGGCATTATCTTGGATTCTGCATGGGAAGTACCGAGCCGATCGGTCATGCGCTCGAAAGGCAGTCGAAAGATGAAGGGGCTCTTTGCCTTGACAGTGGTCTTTCTCATGGTCCAATCGGGGCTCTCAGCCTTTGAATTGGCAACCCTAAAGGTGAATGACCAGATCAAGCTCATCGCCCATCGAGGGATGTCTCTCTAAAGGGGTAGAAAATTCCCTGGAAGCCTTAGAAGCAGCAGCCAAGGAAAAGGCAGCTTATGCGGAGATGGATATCCTTCTTACCAAGGACCATCAATTTGTCGTCATGCATGACTACAATCTCAAGCGCCTTGCTGGGGTGGACAAGGATGTGAAAGACATGACCCTAGCTGAGGTGCAAGGCCTCAAGATTCAACAGGATGGTCACACGAGTCATATCCCTTCATTTGAGGAATATGTCAAGCGTGCCAAAGAATTGAAGATGAAGCTCTTGGTTGAGCTTAAGTCTCATATGGTGGAGAGCCTGCTAATTATGTGGATCTCTTTGTGCAGAAGATGCGGGACTTAGGGGTCGAAAAAAGACTATCCGGCTATGTCTTTGGATCTGTCGGTCATGGAAAAAAAGTCGAGAAAAAGCCCCTGAGATCAAGACCGGCTATGTCATTCCCATTCAATTCGGTCGCTTTGAAAAGGTCTCAGTTGACTTTTTGCCATTGAAGACTTTTCTTATCAAAAGAATTTGGTAACCCAAGCCCATGAGATGAAAAAAAAGAGCTCTATGTCTGGACCATCAATGACAAGCAAAGTTGACCAAGTATTTGCAACAATCCATTGATGGCTTGATTACGGATGAATTGACAGAGGCACAAAGACTGAAAAAGGATTTGAAAGAAAACAAGTCCTACTTTTGATCGCTTCTTGAATCTCGTCGCAACATCTAAGGAAGAATAAGATAGGATATGCATAGAGAGAAAGTGGGACGGAAAACGGTCATTCGTTAGAATTCGATTTCGTCGTCCCACCTCCGCACAGCTGAGTAGGGCTGTAAAAGCTGATGAAATCAGCGTAGTAGAGCCCACTCAACCACTGCGTCTTGCTCAACAATCCAAAAACAATTGAGAGGCTAGGACTTTTTGTCCCAGCCTCTTTGTACTAGATCAACAGAAAAACGGATGCTGTCTAAAAATCTTGCATTTTTTTTGCAATTTAGGTTACAATGAAGACTATAAAAACGCGTAATCCCTAGGGTCTTTCCCTCAGGGAATTTTGTGTGTTTGACCTATTTTTCAGTGGAAAGAAGCTTTGCTTCTACCGCAGGAAAAAAGTATGAAAACATATGGAGGTAATAATGATTCGATCCTTAATTTCCGAGATCAAAGAATTCAAGAAGCCCTCGTTTTTGGCTTCCTTGTTCATGGTCTTTGAAGTCATGTTTGAGATTTCGATTCCCTTTGTCATGGCGAGTCTTTTGGACCAAGGTGTTCAACAAAGAAACATGAACAATATTTTGTTTTACGGTGGGCTCATGCTGGTCTGTGCCTTTTGCTCCCTCTTTTGTGGGATGCAGTCTGCCCGTTATGGCGCCTATGCATCGGCTGGTTTTGCTAAAAACCTTCGTCGGGCTATTTTTTCAAAAAGGTTCAAACCTTCTCATTTGAGAATATTGATCAGTTCTCATCAGGTGGGTTAGTCACTCGGATGATGACGGATGTGACCAATGTGCAAAATGCCTATCAAATGGTCATCCGGATCTGTGTACGGGCACCGCTCAATTTGATCTTTTGCCATTGTGGCTTGTTTCTTGATCAATCCAGAAATGGCCATGATCTTTGTCTATGTGACCATCTTTTTTGGGCAGCTGTCTTAAGCATCATCATGAAGATTGTGTATCCGCTCTTCACAGAAGTATTTGAAGCTTATGACAATCTCAACAACAGTATTCAAGAAAACATCACCAATATGCGGGTGGTGAAGTCTTACGTTAAGGAAGCAGATGAAACCGTTAAATTCAAGAAGGCTTCACGTTTGATTTATAACATGTTTATGAAGGCTATCCGTGTCGTTGTCTTGAGTAGCCCAGCTATGATGCTTTCCATGTATGCTTCTTTCCTTTTGATCTCTTGGATCGGGGCTCATCTGATCGTTGGTGGTCAACTCTCTACTGGGAATTTGACCTCTATGTTTAGCTACACCATGACCATTCTCATGTCGCTCATGATGTTTATGATGATCTTTGTCATGCTGTCGATTTCTATGGCCTCTGTCGAGCGGATCAATGAAGTCTTAACGACCAAAACGACGATTGACTCTCCAGAAAATGGGATCAAAGAAGTCGCAGATGGATCCATCAACTTTGAGGATGTGACTTTTGCCTATACCGATGAAAATGGCGACAAGACCCATGTCTTACAAGGGATTAATCTTTCCATTCGTTCAGGGGAAGTGATTGGTATCTTGGGTGGAACAGGATCAGGGAAATCAAGCTTGGTTCAGTTGATTCCTCGTCTCTATGATGTCGAGTCTGGTCGGGTGACAGTAGCAGGCCACGATGTCAAAGAATACGATCTTGGATTCCCTTCGTAAGCAAGTAGCCATGGTTCTTCAGACCAATGTCCTTTTCTCTGGTACGATTAAAGAAAATATGCGCTGGGGAAATAAAGATGCGACGGATGAAGAGATCATCGCAGCTTGTAAGATTGCCCAAGCCGATGAATTTATTCAAGATTTCAAAGAGGGTTATGACACCATGATTGAACGTGGGGGATCCAATGTCTCTGGTGGGACAACGCCAGCGTCTCTGTATCGCGCGTGCCCTTCTCATGAATCCAAAATCTTGATCTTGGATGATTCGACTTCGGCAGTCGATACCAAGACAGATAGTTTGATCCGTCAAGGATTTGGCAACAAGCTTGAAAGACACTACCAAAATCATCATTGGTCAACGGTTTCCTCTATTCAAGATGCAGATCGCATCATTGTAATGAATGATGGCCAAATCGATGCGATCGGTCGTCACGAGGAATTGCTTGCGACCAATGCCATCTACCAAGAAGTATACGAAATGCAAACACAAGGGAAAGGAGAAGCAGATGAAAACTAAGAAAAAAAGCAAATCTAGGCTCTATCCTTCGCCTGCTCGACTTCCTTTGGAAAAACTACAAGGTTTCCTTGATTGTTTCCTTTATCTTAATCATTCTATCGTCTCTTGCGACGGTCAATGTGACAGCTTCGATTCAGTCCTTGGTCGATGTCTATGTGGAACCCATGCTCGTCAAACAGCCATGATTTTGGACCGCTCTTGTCCTTCTTGACACGGGGGGTTTGATCTGTTTGATCGGGGTACTTGCCAACTATGGCTTTACCTTGATTATGGCGACTGTTTCACAAGACTCACTTAGAAGTCTTCGAAATCAGTTGTTTGCTCGCATGCAAAAACTGCCGGTACGTTACTTTGACACCCACCAACATGGGGACATCATGTCTATCTATACCAATGATATTGATGCCCTTCGCCAAGCGATTGAACAATCCATTCCTCAACTCTTATCCTCAGCGATTACCATCCTTGGGGTAACGATTACCATGCTGACGGTTAGTCCGCTCTTGTTCTTGATTGTTCTTGTCATGGTCATCGTCATGGTCTTTATCATCAAGGATGTCTCTGGCAAGTCAGGTCGTTACTTCGGCGCCCAACAAAAGAACTTGGGGATTGAGAACGGCTTTATTGAAGAAATGATGTCTGGTCAAAAAGTGGTCAAGGCCTTTGTTCACGAAGAAGAAAGCATGGCTGATTTTGATAAGATTAACGAGCAACTCTTTGAATCTTCTTACTTGGCTAACCGCTATGCCAATGTTCTCATGCCAATTCTTGGGAACTTAGGAAATGTTTCCTTTGTTCTAACAGCCTTGATCGGGGGCCTCTTTGCGCTAAACGGCGTCGGTGGTTTAACCATTGGTGGTCTCATGGCCTTTCTGCAATTGAACCGTTCCTTCACAGGTCCGATTGCCCAGGTCTCTCAACAATTGAACTTTGTCCTCATGGCCTTGGCTGGTGGAGATCGTGTCTTTGATCTTTTGGACGAAGAAGAAGAAGTCGACCAAGGAAAAGTGACGCTGGTCAATTATGAACTGGTCGATGGAGAAATGGTCGAAACCGATCAGAAAACCAACAAATGGGCTTGGAAACACCCACGTCAAAATGGGGATTACCAGCTTGTCAAGATGGTCGGAAATGTGGTCTTTTGATGATGTTGATTTCTCTTATGATGGGAAGAAACAAATCCTTCATGGCATCAACTTGTACGCGGATAAGGGGCAAAAAGTGGCCTTTGTCGGTGCGACTGGTGCTGGAAAGACAACCATCACCAACTTGATCAACCGCTTCTATGATATCCAGTCTGGAATGATTACCTATGATGGGATCGATATTAAATTGATCGAGAAAGATTCTCTTCGTAAAGTTAGACAGAAAAATCTAACTTTTGGGGTGTTTTTATTATGAAATTAATTTATGAAGATAAAGTTCAACTATATGAACTGAGAAAAACAAGGATATAGCTTAAAGCAACTTTCAAATAAATTTGGGATAAACAATTTCTGGATCTTAAAATACATGATTAAATTGATTGATTGTTATGGAATAGAGTTCGTCAAAAAGGGAAGAATCGTTACTATTCCCCAGAATTAAAACAAGAAATGATTGATAAAGTTTTGCATGAAAACTGGTTCAAGATAAAGTTTCTCTTTAGATTATGCTCTCCCAAATCGTGGTATGTTGAAAAATTGGATAGCACAATACAAGAAAAATCGGGTATACTATTGTTGAAAAAACAAGAGAGAGAGTACCTAAAATGGGACGTAAACGTAAGAAAACTTGGGAAGAAATGACAGAACTAGAACGGCTCCAAGAAGAGAACGAACGCTTACGTACCGAGGTGGCCTACTTAAAAAATTAAAAGAGCTAGAAGACAGGGACGAAGCCTTAGAGAGAGAAAGGCAGAGACAATTAGAGAAATGGTCACAGGAGGATTTCGACTAGATTTACTTTTGAAACAGCACGTTTAGCTCGCTCGACTTACTATTATCAGTTGAAACAACTAGATGGATTCGACAAAGATAAAGAGACTAAAGGCGAAATTCAAGAAATTTATTGTGAGCATAAAGGAAATTACGGCTATCGTCGAATGACTCTTGAATTGAGAAATCGTGGCTTCATGGGTAAATCATAAAAAGTGCAACGTCTGATGAAGGCTCTTGGTTTAAGTGGTCGAATTCGTCGTAAACGTAAGTATTCTTCATATCAAGGAGAGGTTGGTAAGAAAGCAGAGAATCTCATTCAACGCCAGTTTGAAGCATCAAAACCAATGGAAAAGTGCTACACAGATGTGACAGAGTTTGCCATTCCAGCAAGCAGCCAAAAACTCTATCTATCACCAGTTTTAGATGGTTTTAACAGCGAAATTATCGCCTACAATCTTTCGACTTCACCCAACTTAGAACAAGTGAAAAATGATGTTGGAACAGGCCTTCAGTGAGGAGTACTATGAGAAAATACTATTCTCCATAGTGACCAAGGATGGCAGTATCAACATCAGTATTATCATCATTTTTTAGAGGATAAAGGAATCCAACCCTCCATGTCACGTAAAGGAAACAGCCCAGACAACGGCATGATGGAGTCCTTCTTTGGCATTCTTAAGTCTGAGATGTTTTACGGTTATGAGAAGACATTTCACTCACTTGAGCAATTGGAGCAAGCTATTGTAGACTATATTGATTATTACAACAACAAACGAATTAAGGTAAAACTAAAAGGACTCAGTCCTGTGCAATACAGAACTAAATCCTTTGATAAATTAATTGTCTAACTTTTTGGGGTCAATACAGCATTGGCTCAGGCTTTTTTTTGGCTTATGGATAATGACTTTTTAGAAACTTTCCTTAGGTGAGTACGGACGTTAGGAAATTATCCAGTGGATGATTTCAGCAACCATGGGGTTCCATGACTAATTATTGAGCCGGAAGGTCTCAATGTATTTCCGAGTTCCTGAAACAATAACGTTTCAGGAACTTTTCTCACAGCGGAAAGTTTCGAAAAATAAATAGTCATTCATCAAAAAGCCTGACTTCACTTTCAGGCTTTTGCTTATTTTTCAAGTAATTCTTGGATCAAGTCTTCCATGGCAGCTGGTTCTGTTTTTGGAGGAGAAGCGTTGGGCGACTTGGCCTTGTCGGTCGATGACAAATTTTGCGAAGTTCCATTCGATGCGTTTGCCCCAGTTGGTTTTGAGCCAGTCATAGAGAGGAAGGGCTTCTTTACCATTGACCTTGGCTTTGGCGAATCGTGGGAAGGTGGTCTGGTAGTTGAGGCTGCAGAAGCTATTGATTTCTTCTGCAGTTTCTGGTGCCTGGCCCATGAATTGGTTACAGGGAATGTCTAGGGATTTCAAGCCCCTTTTCCTGGTAGCGCAGGTAGAGATCTTGCAATCCTTGGTATTGCGGGGGTTAGGCCACAACCTGTCGCCGTATTGACCACGATGAGGACCTTACCTTGGTAGTGAGAAAGGGAATCTCCTCCCCATTCTGGTTTTCTAACGAAAAATCATAAATGCTAGTCATAGGTCTTATCCTTTCTGTCTTTTCAACTTTCATTGTAGCACAAATGTCCTAAAATTGGGCCTAGAGGAGCATGACTTCTTGCTTTAGTCCCTCCAGTGAAAATGATATAATAAGAAGATAACAAGCTCTCAAGAAAAATGCCAAAAGGAGAACGGATCGGATGAAATTACTCTATACGGATGTTCGGACCCCTTGACCCAGGTCCTGACACAAGAAGCCGTAGGTTAGTAGAACAGGGCAAGCGTGTGTTTTTACATTGCGCCCAACTCTCTTTCCTTTGAAAAAGAAGCCAAGGTCTTGTCCTATTTAGAAGGTCAGGCTTTGCCATTACTGTCACGCGCTTTGCCCAAATGGCTCGTTATTTCATCCTGAATCAGGTTTTTGAGGAGCAACCCTTGGATGACATCGGTCTCGGCATGCTATTTTTAAAGCTCTGTCCCAGATGAAGGAGCAGGATCTCAAAGTTTACGGGGCCCTGCGCAAGGATCCTCAGTTTATCCAGCAATTGGTCCAGCTCTATCATGAATTGCAGACGGCCCAGATGGATTTTACAGATTTAGAGTTGCTCGAGGAAGCTGAAAAAGAGAGGACCTCTTGGCGATTTTTGAAGCGGTCTCTGAGATGCTGGTCCAGCACCGGTATGAATCCCAGTCCAAGATGGCCTTTTTTCCTCAATCAGGTTGAAGAAGGGCAACTGGAAGAGCAATTACAGGATGTGGCGATCGTCGTCGATGGCTTCACGCGTTTTTCTGCAGAAGAAGAGGCCTTGATTGGTCTCCCTTCACCGAAAAGGAGTGGAGATTGTCATCGGGGTCTATGCCAGTGAAAAAGCTTATAGGGCAAGCTTTAGAGGGAAATCTTTACCAAGCCAGTGTTGACTTTCTCCTCCAGCTGGCAAAGACTTTCCAAGTTCAGCCTCAGTATTGTGGGCAAGCGATCGAAGATTCCTTTAGTCGTATTACCCGCATGTTAGAAGCGCGCTACGATTTTTCACAAGTGGAAAATGAGCTGGAGGATCAAGATCGGACAGCGGTCCAACTCTGGCAAACCAATACGCAAAAAGAAGAGTTGGAATTTGTTGCCAAATCCATCCGTCAGCGTCTTCATGATGGGGCCCGCTATCGGGATATTCGGGTCTTGTTAGGCGATGTGGAAGCTT
>VOFI01003186.1_pt1 | contig 36192 bp, 46 predicted proteins | sample 5384131 | NCBI WGS metagenome assembly VOFI01 (sample SAMN12384728, study PRJNA508395) | human gut metagenome | isolation source: healthy gut H | host: Homo sapiens | reverse complement strand
AGTAGGGGGTATGCAACAAATTGGACTGGTACATGGAGAGGTGCGCATCGGGCACCTCTCTGTGCATGAGGAGAAGAAGCGGATCAGATCGGATTATCGGGAAGTGTTCGGGCGTCGATGCTTTCGATTTCAGCGGCCGGTGTCCCAACCGGTTCCGTGATGCGGCCGCGATGATCGCCTCCTATTTGCGGAAGAACGCAGAAAGGCGCAAACGGCGATTTACATGCTCAAATCCGGCGTCGTGATCGCTATCGCGGAAAACTCTACACACACTTGAATCTGACGGCCGCAGCGGCTCGGCATCATCTCCAACATCCGTCCAACGTACACGATTTCCTGCGTCTGGGCGATCTACCCAAAACCGAATACACTATGGCAAATTATAAGATCAAAGACTTACAGCAAAGCTCAGACCCTCTCCAGACCCTGGAACGGTGCGGTTGCGTTGGAAATTCAGGACAGGGGATAGCATGTCCACCTTCGCCACGCTCGACCAGATCGCCGAGTTTTCTGGGGAACACAACCCCTGTGGTGTTGTTGACCAAAGACCAGCCCCTCAGGCGACAGCTATCTGCCCGATATGTCTGCCTCTGAAATCGCGGCAGCATACGGTCGGATCGTTGCGGATCCGATTCACACAGTACCTGTTGTCAGGATTCCCGATAACGGAGGACAATACCTCGTACCGTCAGGATATGGAGTGCATGCCGATACGAAGGCCGTCATCGGATATTATGCATCGCACATACGTGCTCCCACCCGTCCAGTCTTACGTTGACATCCCGGAAACATTTACACTTATCGAGACATACGGCATCATCGATGGAGTGGGCCGATCTGCTCAACAACACGGCCCTTCCCTCCGGTTATCTCGGCATCGATAGCGACAGTACGAGCGAAGAGATCGATTGCGGCCGTCGGGGTGTAGACGCATTCAGAAAGTTATGCTCGAAGTTGCTCGGGCGAAACTGTATCGTCGTTGTGTCGACCGATCCCGCTGCGGCGAACAGGAGTGCATCTATTCAGCGATAGTAGATGTAAATAGGGGTTGCCACTGAAACTGAAAATAACACTCGAAATCGAATATATATCTTCGGGGAAATACATTGCATTGACCATTACAGGTAGGAGGCACCTTTTCAGCGACGCGTACCTCTGTGTCCATATCGGATATTCCCGATGCACTCGCCGGCAAAGCCACCGACCCGCGACGGGCTTCGTCGAGTCGTCGCAGATAGCTCCGCTCGAAGGGCGTCAGACGGGCTAAATACCACGGATGGGAACTTCCGCTCCGCAGCCTCCGCGTTGCTGTTCCCCGGCGCCCGAACGATAGCAGCTAATTTCAAAACGGGCCACGACGTATCAGGGAACACAGACGGTCGTTGCCACTTCGGGCAACATTTACGGGATGATTCTGGAATTTTGTCAACGGCAACCTTGTATTCCGTTGCAGGGGTGCCACACCGAAAGTCATTGAAGGGAATCGAGCCCGATACCTATTACTCCGTCCGCGGGAACCTACGACGGAAACGAGATCATCGTCTATCTGAACGGCGGGCGTGTAACATCCGCCTCCTCGGACGATCTGAATCTGATCTATCTGGCTATCGGGTCTTCCTTCAAAGGCATCGTCATAGGGTGCCGTCTTTTCAACCGCCCTTACGGCCTCGGAGGTCGCTACGCTGTGGAACGGCGGCGAACCCGGAAGCGGTATATGCTACTCTGTCGGGTGAGATGCGCACCGGACTTGTCGCCAATACATCGCCGCCGGTTTGTTGGCAGACAAGTGGCGCGACACGTCGGGCGCGGGCCTCGATCTGCCGTATGTCCCGACTGCAACGGGCGGCACGGCCGTGCTCGACTACCAGCAATCGCTGCTCACCCCTTCGGGTTCTCCGCTGCACGACCTCTTCGTGGCGGCCGGTGCGGTGTGGGACGATACGGCGAAGAGCTGGACTGTGGCCGACTACACGGGAATCGACACCCCGACGATGACCAAGATCTACGAGCAGTCGCATAACGTGCTCAACGGCGTTGATTGGACATCCAAACTCCTCTATGCCACTATCCCCGTAAATCTGCCTCCGAGAGCGGATGTAACCGGATACAATGGAGCCTTGACGACAGCCCGTTCGGCCTTTGCAGGATCGACGCTCGAAAAAGCATATATCGCTGTCAATGACGATACCGCGGCAGGTTTAATCGATTGTCGCAACCTGTTCCGTTCCTGCTCGAAACTCAAAACCGTCGTCGGGGTCATCTTGTTGAGCGACAGCGTTGCGATCAATACGGAAGTATTCGCGTATTGTCCGCTTTTGGAGCGCGTGCGCATCCGGAATCTGCGAAGCAGCCTGACATTCGCACATTCTCCGCTGCTGTCGCTCGAATCGCTGCAATATCTTGTCGAGAATGCGGGCAACACCGCAGCGATCACCGTGACGGTTCATGCCGACGTCTACGCGAAACTGACCGATTCCTCGAACGCGGAGTGGTACGCTGTCAATGCCGCTGCGCAGGCTCGGCAGATCGGCTTCGCGGCGACTTGGGGTGTCTTCGTGGAAAAAGACGCCGCTACGGTTGGCGATCTTGCCGTCTACGACAAGACGGCCGGTGCGATCCGGTTCGTCAAGGGTGCGACCCTCTCGGCCGCACAGCTGCCTGAAAGCCTCACCCCGCTGGCCGTCGTCTATGCGCGGCAGGGCGACAGGGTGCTGATCGCGCAACTCGACAAGCCCGGTATCGCAACGTGGGCCTATCGATATGAGGTCGCCTTGTCGGGCTTCGATCTGGCCGCCGGCGGGACGATCGTGCTGCGAATTGCTTCGACATACGATATTTCGATAACCTATGCTGCCGGCATTTCTATTGCTCAACTCGCGACGCAAATCGATAACACATTCAAAACGTACAAGATATTAAATGTCACCCTATCGGCTTACGATAGAGGAGGATGGAGTGCCGAAGCGGATGAGACCGACGGTCGGGTGGTTATCTCGTCGCGAGGGTATGTGGAGACATGGACAAGCATCGATGTCGTCAGCGGCGCGACACTCACAAGAAGAGCCGACGACCGGAATTATATGGTTTCGCTGACCGGAGTGCTGCTCGATGAAGGACAGACGATCGAGTATATCCGCCGAAAAAATGGAGTGAACGATAGAAAAGCAGGTATGAATTTCGACAAATTCCTGCAAAAGTCAATCGGTCGACGGTACTACGCCGACATCGAATATCCCGCTCGGTTCGGCGACGATCGTCAATCAGGCATCGTTCGAGACGTCGGAGTTCTGCGCCGAGCTGCGGGCTGCCTATGCGGATTATGCGTCGTATCTCTTCGGCGAACACATGGCTGAGTATCCGTCCGCTTACGGAGCGATGCTGCGCGACGGCAGGACGAACACGGCAAAGATCGGCCGCCTGCAATTTACCGACATCTACGGTCAGAGCAAACCCTGCTATCCGGCCGCTGCTGCCGCTCTCGAATACGGCGTCGCGGTCGAAGGTGCGACGACAGGGCTCGAAGCGGGCGGCTGGTGGCTGCCGTCGGTCGAAGAGTTATACCTGTTCATGAAAGATCGCGTGCTGGCGGCCGACGATGTGGAACGCGACCCAGTGAACCGCACGCTGGTGCGTCTGGGAAAAGCCCCCGTCTACGGCGATACGCCATTATGGACGAGCTGCGAGGGGAGCTATACACATGCATTCATGAGTTTCAGACAAGACGGTACGATGTATTCGTATATCCGCTGCATAGACAGTATATGATCTTTATTTCCTCATTATAGATGGAAGAACTGCAAAAAAGAGAATCGACGCTTTGCAATCGCGGCAGCTGGCGCTGCGTGCGATCATGGCCTCCTCGGACGAGCGGGCTGCAAAATGTTTCAAAAACGGAACGTCGTTCCGTGAAACATACCCCGACGATTTCGCACGATACCAGGAGGCGAACGACGAGGTACAACCGCTACGAGATGACCCTCGCTGCGCTCGAAGCCGAGCGGATGGCGCAGCGCGAAGAGGTGGAATCACTGCATGTACACGACGCCTAACCTTTGAAATCGCTATGGAATATCTCCCCGCAATCATCAGTGCCCTCGGGACTATTATCGCTGCGTGGTTCGCCTATAACCAGTACAGCAAAAACAAGCTGACCGACCTGAAAATCGAGAAGTTCAAAAAAAGGACGAAGAGACGAAAAGCATCCGTCGGGCCGACAATTCGTCTATCGTGTACGGTGAGTTGTGGAGCGTCCTGCACGAGCTGGATGCCGATCGGGTCTATATCGTACAGCCGCATCCGCTCGGCAACGAAAGCCTGCTGTCCGTCTATTACGAGGTCAAGCGCAAAGGGGTGGAACCGATGAAACCGCACATGCAGGGGCCTTCCGATTTCGGAGGTGCCGAAGTTCAGCAGCGATCTGGTGAAGAACCTCTTCCTCTACATCACGGACATCGACGAGCAGGTGAACGACAAATATGCGAAGTCCATCCTTTCGAGTTACGGATGTCGGGCGGCCATCATCAAACGGCTCAACGACAACCGCCACGACTGGATAGGCAGCATCTTCTGCGAGTCTTCACCCGCCCGCTGTCCGTACCGGAGGAGAATGCGCGGGAGATCATGCACACGGCGGCCATGAACATCCAATACCTGCTGCCCGAGTATCGATAACGTATAAATCGCTTCAACCTTAATACTGTAAAAGCCATGAAAAAGCAAGTCAAAATCGCGCTCTGCGTGTCGGCCGCCGTCATTGCGCTGGTCGTTCTGTTCAACCTCCTGCCGAGCGGCATCCGCACTACGGCGACGCTCTGCGCAGGATTGGGCGGCCGCAGGAGCCGCCGCAGGCTGGCGGGCAAAGATGTGGTATGACCGAATGAAAGGATAGGTATGGCAACGTATTTCACCCTTTCCGAATTGGTGCGTTCCGATACGGCCGCAGCGCGCAGCATCGACAACGCGCCGTCGCACGACGTCATTCGCCGGCTCAATGCGCTGATGGACGAATGCCTCGATCCCGTGCGCGAACTTTGGGGCAAAGCCGGATCGGCGTGAACAGCGGCTACCGATCGCCGGCGCTCAACGCAGCCGTCGGCGGAACTGCGGCAAGCCAGCACATGAAGGGCGAAGCGGCTGCATCACCACCGGCAGCGTCGCGGATAATCTGCGGCTGTTCGAACGCATCGCAGCCAGCGCGATCCCTTCGACCAGCTCATCGACGAAAGAATCGGGGCCGCTGGATCCATATTTCATACCGTGCCGACGGGAAGAACCGAAGGCAGGTGTTGCATCTGTGAGGAATGAGGGCAGTTGTCAAGAATTATTTGACAACCGCCCCGAATTAGAATACGCTCTTTGAAATATTGGAATTGCCAGTTCGTTCGAAAATTGAGCGTTTTCGTTAAGCCGCGCGCAGAGCCGAACTTGTTCGGGCTATGCCGAGGCGAGAAAACGAAGGATGAAATTCAACATTTATGAAAAATGCATTATCTTTGCAACCGAGCAAACCAAACACCTTTATTGTTATGCGAGAACCGGATATACAGCGTATGAGAGCGGTGTTGCTGTACATACTGAACAAAATGCCGGATGGAACGAGGGATGTATACCATATCGTCAAGACGGCTTTCTATGCACAGAAAAACCATTTCGTAAAATACGCGCTTCCCTTGTTCAACGACCGGATTTCCGCATTGCCTTTCGGGCCGGTCCCGTCTCTCATGTACAATATCTTGCGTGTTGCCAGAGGTGAAAGTCAGCCTTATCGATTTTGCGACGACAGGGTATTGTCTCGTATTGCAGCGGCGATAGACTATCAGGACGAGAGCTTCACGGCCAATGAGCAGCCGGACATGGAATGTCTCTCGAAATCAAATATCGAATGTCTTGACGAAGCCATAGGGGAAGTATCCCGAATGAGATTCGATAAAGTTGATGGCCAAAACGCACGGTGCGGAGTGGACAAGGGCTTTTCATAATCCGACCAGCCATAAAACTGGATGATCTGAGCATAGCCAGGGAAAGTGGCGCAAGCGAAGAGGTGTTTGGCATATCTGGCTGATTCATTGGAAATCGACAAGGCGCTAGACTGATGTTGCTGGTGAAATCGAAGTGCTGAAAAAAGCACAAATCAAGGTCGGAAGTATCTTTCGAATGGAATTTTACCCAAAAGATCGAGTAACGCCGAAGGGAGAACATGCGATCGGCCGGACGAAATATTTTGTCATCGTCGGCGTCGATGCCGAAGGTAATTATGTCGGGGTATCTCTGATAAACACAAATGTGAATATCAATTTCGCCCACGTGATAGCTCCTTTTCAACATTGTATCTATCCTGAAAAATACGAATTTCTGAAAGGCCAATATAGATACGTGGACTGTTATTCAATCCGAGATATAGAAGAAATCCGCATTGCGGAAAATGCTGAATACATCGGATATTTGGATGAAGCTGATCTTACACAGGTGTACTCTCTATTGAAAAAGAATCGCCTGCAATCGACCGAAGAACGATGAAACGATATGGGTTAGAATAGATCATCGAACACGATATAAGTCATGAAGCGGTAATTCCAATGATTCCGGAATTACCGTTTTTTGTTTATGAAATTGATCTGCAAGATAATCTGTATTGTGTTGCTCGCCGGATTGTTTTTCGACTGGGGCTACCGCCGCGGGGCGGCTTCCGTCGAAATGCGCGACAGCACCGTTACCCGATGGGTGCCGTGGCCGGTTCCCGTGTACGACACCATTCGGGAACCTTATCCGGTCGCGGTGCGCGAACCGGCCGATACGGTGTGGAAATACATGAGTGTAGATACAGCCGCAATCATCGCCGACTATCTGCTCGAACGGGATTACCGGCTGGATTTCTCCGCCGATTCGACCGGAACATTCCTTGTCGATGCGACCGTAGGAGAAAAACCGGCTGTTGCGGGCTTCGGCCGTAGTAAAGCCCGTTTTCCGTGAGATTACGGTTACAAAACTGCATACCGAGGTGCGGCCGCCGCGCTGGGAAATGGGACTCGCCCTCGGAATCGATCCATACAACCAGTGGGCGGGCGTCTACGGACGCTATACGAGAGGTCGATGGAGCGGTGAGGTCGCAATAGGGTACGATCCTGTCCGAGAAGAACAATGCATTGGTGGTAAGATTGGATGGGTGTTGTGGCGGAATCCTTTAGAATTTCGTTAATAGTTCCGCATTCTTTACCCGTTCCTCCCGCTCGAAGCTGGCAAGGTAGTTTTCCCGTTGTTTTCAGGGCATTGTGCCCCAGCGATTCCGAAATATAGGCAATGTTTGCGCCGGCGCGTTTCAATACCGCAGCGAAGGAGTGGCGCGCCGTGTAGGTCGAGATATTACCGATTCCGAGAGCTTCGCCGATTGTCGCCATTCGTTTGTTGATCGCCCGCGTCAAATACTGTGTTTTCAATTTCCGCCGCATCGCATCCTCCCGACCCGTCCAATACCGGAAAGATGAACCGATCCGGAGCCGGAGGATTTCCCCAGCGGTCGATAATAGCCAGCATTCGGTCGGTCACTACTACCCGTATCTCCTTGGGGTTCTTGTCGTCCGTGCCGTCTTTTTGCCGCACGAAACAGATTTCCCCGTTTACGATGTCCCGATACCAACCGCACGAAATCCGCGACGTTGATCCCGTTGCATAAGTAGAGAAACAGCCAATAATCGCGGTATTTGGCCGTTGCATCGCTTCCGTCGTCATATCGGGCTATCTCTCCGATTTGATCCAATGAAAGGGCCATTTTGCGCCCTTCGCCTTCCTGTATTTCAAAACGCCCCGCCCGAACGGGTACTGTGCCTCCTTGACGATTCCCTGTCTGCGTGCCTCGTTGAGAATTGCCCGCAGGTGCCGCAGGTGGATTGCGATCGTCGTCTGCTTTTTGCCTTCACTCTGTAAAAAGGCGGCGTATCGCACCAACCATGACACCGTAACGGCATCGAATGAAATGTGCGCCCCTGCGAACCGTTCTATACCGAGGAGGGCGCCGCGGTATGCTACCATACTACCGACACGCCCCGCGGCTTTCAGTTCGTCCATTTTTGCCCTGAATGCGGTATTCACCGTGTCGGATGTCGCACCCTTCAACCGGTTGTTGAGGGCGTCGAATGTAAACGCTCCCGCCGTGGCCAACTCTTCAACGGCCGAGCGCACGATTTGGTAGCTGCTCTCGATGTCTTTGCGGATCGATACTAGTGCTCGGGCTTTCGTCGTTGACAGCGCCGACTACTCCTCCGGCGTCAAATCCTTTCCGGTGGGGTAGTACCATCGGGTGCGTTTGTAGGTGACGCGAATTTTTACGGGACACTAGCCGGACTTTTTCGGATGCGAGACATCAAGCATAGGAGCAACCGTGATGCCGTCTTTCGAGTAGTTCATCGATGTATAGATTTCGGTTTCCGGTACACAATTTCAACACAAATATACAAATTCAATCGAAACCGACAGAAATAGATTGAAATAAAATGGTTGTATTTTCGACTAAAAATACAGTTGTTTACAGAACAAGCGAGAAATTGGCAAAAATCGATAAAAATCGGCAAATTACGATTCATAATCATGAGGTCGAGAGTTCAAGTCTCTCTCTCGCTACGAACAAATCGACAACTTCTTATCCGGCCTGCATTTCAATGCAGGCCGGATTGTTTCGATGCAGACTCTGTCCTCTTCGGCCGCGAGAACCGCCGGCTGTGCAGGCGTTACGCGGATTCGAGCGGATTTCGGCTGCCGGAACCGGCCGAAAGGTCAGGTGAGGTAACGCGATCCTTCGTCGATGCTGGCCTGCAACGGATAGACCAACACGAAGTTATTGCCTTTGAAATACTGATCCAGATAGCGGGAAACGCGCGCCATCGATGATTCGTAGGAGACTCCGTTGCGGCGGCTCATCCAGATCCACAGCGTATCGTCGGTACGCACGTCGCGCGAAACGATCAGGAAATCCTCCCAGTTCACGAACGGGACGTAGCCGATTTCGTTTGACGACCGCGCGAAGCGTTCCCGAATCAGATCGAGCGTGGCGGGTGCGGCGTAGAACACCGCCTTGGCACCAGTGTTCCCGACCACGTTGGCCAGACGTTCCAGCGCACTGAGGAACCCCGCCTCCTTTTCGGCCTGCGGCGGCAGGACTACCAGATGACGCTTGACGGTCGACAACGGCTGCGCCGGCTTGTAGATGAATACGTTGGTCGTGTTGTCGGCAATGGTTCCCTCCGCCACGCGCCCCAGGAATCCCGACGAAATATCCTTGCGTTCGTGCAGTCCCAGGATGACGTCGGTAATGCCGCATTCGCGGATAACGCCCGAAATGGCATTGGCCGGACTCAGGTCGTAGCGCAGCAGTTCCTGCAAACGGGTATCCGTCGCCGCCGCCGTCTCGACGGCCAGTTGCAGCAACCGTTTCGAGCGCTTCGCCGATGTGCCGTCGGAACCCTTGTCATCGACGACGGTGAGCGCATGCAATCCGTTCTTGGCGCGCTTCGGCTGAGCGACAGCCCCAGGTTGACCAGCTCCTCGACGTTGGCCTGGTTGCTGATCGGAATGAGTATCTCCACCTCGTTCCGGTCGGGTTCCTCGACGTCGGTCGACTCCTCCATGGCGATATTGTGCGCCCCTTCTGCGCTGAAAACGACGCCATCGTACAGGTGACCAGAATCATCAGAATCGTACCGTTGAGCACGCTCTCGTTCAGCAGCCGGATCGGCTCGCCGTCGGGCGTCGTTCCCAGAATGACGTTGTAGCCCACCAGCACGGCCGCCAGCGTCGCTGCGGCCTGCGCATTGCTCAGCCCGAAGATCACGCGCCGCTGATCGACCGACATACGGAAAGTCTTCTGCGTGAGCCATGCGGCGATGAACTTGGCCGCCGTGGCCACGACGATCATCACGGCGCCGACCTTGATCGTCTCGAAACTGGTAAAGAAAGCACGGTAGTCGATCAGCATCCCGACGCTGAGCAGGAAGAACGGGATGAAGATCGCATTGCCGACGAACTCCACACGGTTCATCAGCGGCGAAGTGGCGGGAATCAGCCTGTTGAGCGCCAGCCCCGCGAGGAACGATCCGATGATCGCTTCCAGTCCGGCCAGCTGGGCGAGAAAAGCACCCAGAAAGACCATCGCCAGCACGAAGATATATTGCGAGATGTTGTCGTGCACCCTTTTGAAGAACCAGCGCCCGATCAGGGGGAATCCCAACAGAACGAAGAGCGTGAAGGCCGTGATCGACAGCCCCAACCGCACCCAGAACATGTCGTCGGCGTTACCCGTCGAGAGCGCGACGACGATCGTCAGCACCAACAGCGCGAGCGTATCGGTAATCATCGTTCCGCCCACGGTGATGCAGACCGCATTGTTCTTGCTGATTCCCAGCTTGCTGATAATGGGGTAGGCGATCAGCGTGTGCGAAGCGAACATGCTGGCCAGCAGTACCGAAGTGAGCCACGAAAAGCCGAGCAGGTAGTATCCCGCGACGATACCGAGCGCCATCGGCACGCAGAAGGTATAGAGACCGAAAGTCAGGCTGCGCAGGCTGTTGCGTTTGAAATCGCCCATATCGATTTCCAATCCCGCCAGGAACATGATGTAGAGCAGCCCCGCCGTGCCCGAAAGGATGATGCTGCTGTCGCGCAGGACGAGGTTGAAGCCGTGGGGGCCGATCACGGCTCCGGCGATGATGAGCCCCAACAGCGGCGGGATGCGGATCTTGTTCAGCAACAACGGCGCTCCGAGAATGATGAGCAGGATGATGAGAAACTTCAGCACGGGATCGGCCAGCGGAAGCGTGAAATCCATTGCGGTGAGGAATATCATAGACGATTTCGATTTATTCAATCGTAAAATTACGAAATTTTCCCCGTTTTTCCTAACTCGCAGAACGATTTTCCGTGGTGTCCGTGCAGAACGGATCGCCTTTTGTATGCAATTTGCACGGGGAAGGAAACCGTATCACATCAAACGAATAAAAATTATGAAAGACGAACAGACGACCTGCACGCCCTGCGAGCAGAATTTCGAGGACAACATCAACGAACTGGTCGATCAGGTGGAGGATTACACCCGTAAGGACCGTATGAGGAAGGAACGAGAGGTCGAAGAGGCCTTCGCCGCGGACAAGGAGCCGAAGCGCTGACCCGCTCCGCCGCAGGACGGCCGACAGCGGAATTTTACCCGATTACACAGGGTAAATTCCGCTTTTTCTTCGTCTCTGCGGGAATGGGTATTTATACTTAGTGCTGCTTTACGATATTAATGTATATTTGCACGTTAATTCTTTGAACAACGAATGATTGATTTCAAGCGGGTTCCCTCGCCCTGTTTTCTGTTGGACGAACGTCTGCTGGCGCGGAATCTTTCGGTCGTCGACCGCGTGCGCCGCGAGTCGGGCGCCGAGGTGATCGTCGCGCTCAAAGCGTGCGCCATGTGGAGTATCTTCCCCCTGTTGGCGCGTCACAGCGACGGCGCGACGGCCAGTTCGGCCGCCGAGGCCCGGCTGGTACGCGAAGAGTTCGGGCAGCCGGCGCACACGTATGCTCCGGTCTACACCGACCGCAATATCGGCGAGATACTCGATTGCAGCAACCATATCACCTTCAATTCGCTCGGACAATTCCACCGTTTCGGTGCAATGGCGCTGCTGCGCGGCATCTCGTGCGGTCTGCGCGTCAACCCGCGCTATTCGCCCGTGGAGACCGATCTTTACAACCCCTGCGTGGCGGGTTCGCGGCTGGGAGTGACCGCCGAGGAGCTGGAAACGCAGGGCGGTCTGCCCGACGGGATCGAGGGGCTGCATTTCCATGTGCTGTGCGAATCGCGGTCGGAGCATCTCCGCAAAGCGCTCGATGCCGTAGAGCGGCATTTCGGCCGTTATCTCGACCGCATCCAGTGGCTCAACATGGGCGGCGGCCACCTGATGACCCACGCCGACTACGATTGCGATGACCTGATCGCGCTGCTGCGCGATTTTCGGGCGCGCCATCCCCGCCTGCGGCTGATTCTCGAACCGGGCAGCGCCTTTACGTGGCGCACGGGCTATCTGGTCTCGACGGTCGAGGACATCGTCGAAAACGGCGGCGTGCGCACGGCCATGCTCGACGTGTCGTTCGCCTGCCACATGCCCGACTGCCTCGAAATGCCTTACAAGCCGGCGATCGTCGGGGCCCGCGAACCGCAGGAAGGCGACCGGCGCTGGCGCATGGGCGGCAACAGCTGTCTGGCGGGGGATTACTGCGGCGACTGGGCGTTCGACCACGAATTGCAGGTCGGCGAGCGGATCGTATTCGAGGATATGATCCACTACACGATGGTCAAGACCACGATGTTCAACGGCGTGGCGCACCCCGCGATCGCCGTCGCCGACGCCGACGGAGCCGTCCGCATCGTCCGGGAATTCGGTTACGCCGATTTCAAAGGGCGCATGTCCTGAAAACCAAAGATACCCAAAGATACTACATGGAGAATTTTACACCCACTCATTACACGCTCGAATGCGTCGCTACGGGGCGGCAGTTCGAAGACGAAGGCTGGATGCTCGACGATCCCTGCTGCAAAATCCCTTCGATGATCCGTACTCGTTACGCCGTCCGGCAGATCGACGTACGTCCCGACAGCTACGGCTTCTACAAATTCTGCGACTGGCTGCCGGTCCGCCGCATGTTGCAGGGTTCGAGCGCACCCGTAACCTACAAAAAAGCAAAGGTCTGGCCGACTACCTCGGCCTGAAAAACCTCTATATCACCTTCAACGGCTATTATCCCGAGATCGGCGCGAAGATGACGACCTGCTCCTTCAAGGAGACCGAAGCATACAGCGTCTGCGCCCGCATCCGCGAGGGCGACAACCGGATTCTGGTGGTCGCCTCGGCCGGCAATACGGCGCGCGCCTTCGCCAAAGTCTGCTCGGACAACAACATTCCGCTGCTGTTGTCGGTGCCCGAAGAGAACATCTCGGCGCTCTGGTTCGACCGGCCGCTCAACCCCTGCGTCAAACTGATCTGTCCCGAACGGGGCGGCGACTATTTCGACGCGATTTTCCTGAGCAACCTGGCCCTCAAATCGCGGAAGTTCTACGCCGAAGGCGGCGCGAAGAATGTCGCCCGCCGCGACGGCATGGGCACTACGGTGCTGTCGGCCGCCACGACCATCGGCGAGATTCCGGACTACTATTTCCAGGCTGTCGGCAGCGGCACGGGCGCCATCGCAGCATGGGAGGCCAACATGCGCCTGAACGAGGACGGCCGCTTCGGCAACAAGACGATGAAACTCGTCGTCTCGCAGAACGCTCCCTTCGTCCCGATGTTCGACGCATGGCGGGTCGATTCGCGCGAGATGTTGCCCTACGAAGCCGCCAAGGCCCGTCGGGGACGCCGAAATCATCGACGCCAAAGTACTCTCGAACCGCAAACCTCCCTATTCGCTGGCAGGCGGTTTTGTACGACGCGCTCAAAGCCACCGGCGGTGACATCATGGTAGCGACGAACGCACAGGCACGCAAGGCCCGCGCCCTGTTCGAGGAGACCGAGGGAATCGATATCTACTCTGCGGCGGGAATCGCCACGGCGTCGCTCGTCAAGTCCGTGGCCGACGGGCGGATCGACCCCGAGAAGATCGTCATGCTCAACATTACGGGCGGCGGCGAACACCGCTGCCAGCAGGATAAGGAACTCTGGTATCTCGAACCGAGCCTCGTCTTCCCGCTCACGCCCGATCCGGAGGAGGTCGTAGCGAAGACCGAAGCCCTGTTCGACTAAAACTCAATTAAACTATGGCGGAACAATCGAACCCGACAACATCCCGTCGCCGTCACCACCGGCGGCACCGCAGGAACAGCCGCAAACGGAAGCTCCGCAACGGCGTCCTGATCGCCACGATCGCCGTGGGTATGCTGACCGTCCTGGGGCTGAAACTCATCGGACGGGGAAAAGGACATCAGGCGGAGATCGTCCAGCGCAGCTATCCCGTGCGGGTAATCAGCGTGGTGGACGGCGATACGTTCCTCGGTCTGGACGACGGAGGCGATACGCTGACCTACAACGTGTACAGCATCGAGGCTCCCGAAATCGAACAGCCGCAGGGGTACGAGGCGCGCAAATACCTCTACAACATGATCCTGCAACGCCGCGTCGAGGTGACGCCCAAGGGCGGACGCACCCCGCAGGGCGTGCGGGTGATCGCCACCACGCGCGACAACGACGACGTGGCCGATCTGATGCTGCGTTCGGGATTTGCGTGGTATCGCAACGATACGGTCAATGAACTGCGCTACATCCGCTCCGAGCGATTCGCACAGGAGGAGGGCGTCGGCATCTGGGCTTCGCCCGACCACGTCGCGCCGTGGGAGTGGCGCAAACGACACGTCGAAAAGTAACCGACAAAACATAGGCTCCTCCTTTGGGCTGGGCCTATGTTCGTTTTTATTCATTAACCATCTAAAAAACTTCATCAAGATGAAGAAACATTCAACCGCGAAGCCGATCCCGTGCTTCAAGCGTTGGAGCCGTACGAACTATGCCGTGTTCGCCAGCCTCCACCGCCAAGTGACGATCGGGGTGCTTGCGGTCGGGATGTCCATTCTCTTGCTGACGACTGAAACGGCTGCGGCTCAACAGGCCGACACCTCGGGCGTATCCCGCGTGATGCGAATCGAGCCGGTCGGCGTGACGGGGACACGACTAAGCCCCTCCCGCAGCATCCAGTCGCAAACGCCCGTTTTCGATCGGGGTACAGAGGCTGCCGCGCCGTTCCAGACGCTGGAAGACGCCCTTCGCCTCAGCCCTTCGATCGACATTCGCGAGCGTAGCGGCAAGGGCGTGCAGGCAGACATCTCGATCCGCGGAGGATCGCCCGATCAAACTATGATGCTGCTCAACGGCATCAATTTCACCGATGCCCGCACCGGACACCAGACCCATTCGCTGCCGATCGACATGGATTGCGTGTCGGGTATCGAACTCATCGAGGGAATTCCGGGAGTGGGTGCCTATGCCGGCGCAGTCAACGTCCGGACCGTTCCTTTGTATCGCAACTATCTTCGGCTCAAAGCCGAAGGCGGGCAACACGGGTATGGCTATACCAATCTGTCCGGAGCTCTTACACGCGACCGTCTCGTGCTCTTCGCCGCCGGATCGCTGCGTCGCAGCGACGGATATATCCACAATACCGACTTCCGCAACGTGAACGGGTACCTCCGTATGACATACGATTCGCCGAAAGCCGGATTCTTCGACTTTCAGACTGGCGGACAGGGCCGGCGCTTCGGGTCCAACGGATTCTATGCCGCCTACAATCCGGATCAGTTCGAACAGACCGCCACGGCGCTCGGTTCGTTGCGATGGATCAAGGAGTGGGGGCTTTTCCGAATCTGCGCCGATGCAAGTTACCGCAAGAATTTCGACCGTTATGAATGGACACGCGGTACACCGACCAATTACCACAACACCGACAACGTCGGAGCGGAGCTTTGGGGCGACTTGCAGTGGCGGGGAGGCTCCACTTCGCTGGGTGGCGACTACATCTATCACCACATTTTCAGCTCCAATCTGGGCGAACCGATGGCCGCTCCGCGCGGCCGCTACAAGTGCGAAGCCGAACGCCACGTGGGCAATCTGTGGCTGCGCCATTCCATGAGATGGCGCCGTTTCGCTATCGCCGCTTCGGCCGGTGCGAGCTTTACGCCCTACGGGACGTCGGTCTCTTGGGCCGTATCGGGACGCTACGGCAACGGCGGCTGGCAAGCGGAAGCCGGAGCCGCACAGTCGATGCGGTTACCGACGTTCACCGACCTCTACTATACGTCGGAAGCGCAGGTCAACAATCCGAATCTCAAACCCGAACGAGCTGTCACCTACCATATCGGAGGAGGTTACGCCATCGAAAAATGGCATGCCTCCGTACAGTTCTTCTACCGCGACGGTCGCAATGTAATCGACTGGGTGTGGCGCGACGAACTGACGATCGGCGACCGGACCCTATATGACAAATGGCACTCGGAGCAAGAGTCGCATCTGGGTACATTCGGCATCGAGGCATCGGGCGGATATCGTTCCGACGGAGGAGTAGTGCGTCGCGCGACAGTCTCTTACGGGTATCTGACCACATCGCGTCTGAGCGACGTGAGGACGTCGAGCATTCTCGACTACATGCGCCACAAATTGTCGTTCGCTGCGGAGATTCGTTTCCTGCGCCGCTTCTCTCTGGCCGTGACCGGAACCCTCTTCGATCGTTACGGCTTTTACAACCGTTACCTGCGCGACGCCGACGGGAAATTGCTGACCGACGACAAAGGGCGAATGCAGACCGAAGAGGGTCGATTTCAGTCCTATTTTTCTGCTTGACGGACACCTGCGATGGGAGAAAGGGATCGTCGCTCTACACGTCGATCTGGCCAACATCACCGACACCGATTACTGCGATTTCGGCGGGCTTCGTCGTCCGAATTTCTGGATAACGGGCGGCATTACCCTTGCCACAATTCGCTGACCGGCGACTGAAACAAGACAGGAGGCTGCCCTCGAAAGGCAGCCTCCGTTTTTTGCACGACTGTCAGATACCGGCGATCTTCTTGATCTCGTTCAGCTTGTTGAGCGCTTCGAGCGGCGTAAGGGGAATCGATGTCCAGTCCCTTGATCTGATCGCGGATCTGCACCAGCACCGGATCGTCGAGCTGGAACATCGACAACTGCATCGACGCCCCCCCTTGTCGGCCTCTTCGACCGCATCCTTGACCGACGCCTGCTTGCGCCCTCGGAGTTTGGGGCTTTTGCTCGGCACGATCTCGTCGGTGCCGTAGACCTTCACCAGGTTTTTGAGAATCTCGTCGGCGCGCGACACGACCGACGCCGGCATGCCGGCCATTTTGGCGACATGAATACCGAACGAATGTTCCGTGCCGCCGCGTTCGAGCTTGCGCAGGAAGACGATCGTGTTGTTCATCTCCTTGACCGTGACGTGGTAGTTCTTCACGCGCGGGTACATCTTTTCCATCTCGTTCAGCTCGTGATAGTGGGTCGCGAAGAGCGTCCGCGCATGGGCCGTGGGTGGTTGTGCAGGTATTCGACCATCGCCCAGGCGATCGAAATGCCGTCGTAGGTACTTGTGCCGCGGCCGATCTCGTCCAGCAGCACGATGCTGCGGTCGGAGATGTTGTTCAGGATGCTGGCCGATTCGAGCATCTCGACCATGAAGGTCGACTCGCCCTGCGAAATATTGTCCGACGCGCCGACACGGGTGAAAATCTTGTCCACCACGCCGATGTGCGCCCGGCGTGCCGGAACGAACGAGCCCATTTGCGCCATAGGATGATGAGCGCCGTCTGCCGCAGCAGAGCCGACTTACCCGACATGTTGGGGCCGGTAATCATCACGATCTGCTGCCCTCGTCGTCGAGCCGGATGTCGTTGGGGATATATTTCTCGCCCACGGGCATCAGCGTCTCGATGACCGGATGACGCCCCTGTTCGATGTCGATGCGCGCCCCGTCGTCCAGTTCGGGGCGCACGGTTGCGCTGCGCGCGATGCGGGCGAACGACAGGAAACAGTCGACGCGCGCCACGGCGTGTGCATCGCGCAACAGTTGGGACAGCGACTGCGAAACGAAGGCGATCAGCGCATTGTAAATCTCCTGTTCGAGCGTCAGGATGCGGTCTTCGGCACCGAGAATCTTCTCTTCGTACTCCTTCAATTCCCTCGGTGATGTAACGCTCGGCGTTGGAAAGCGTCTGCTTTGCGGATCCACGTATCGGGTACCTTCTCCTTGTGGGCGTTGCGCACCTCGATGAAGTATCCGAAGATATTGTTGTAGCCGATTTTGAGCGACGGGATACCCGTCAGTTCGCTCTCGCGCTGCTGGATCTGCTGCAATACGTCCTTGCCATGCAGAGCGATGCGGCGCAGGTCGTCGAGCTCGGGATTGACCCCGTCGGCGATTACGCCGCCCTTCTGAATCTGGTTGTTCGCCGGATCGGGATAGATCTCCCGTTCGAGTTTCAGGCGCATCTGCGCCAGCACGTCGATCTCGGCGGCGAGCCGGTGGAGATTCCCGTCGTCCGTCGATTCGAGGATCGCTTTGAGCAGTTCGATCGCAGCGAGCGAATTTTTCAGTTGCACCAGTTCGCGCGGCGTCACGCGCGCGGCGGCGATACGCGAAGCGATGCGTTCCAGGTCGCCGATCAGCGAGACCTGCTCGCCGACGGCTTCCGCCAGATCGCTGTCCTCCACGAAGCGCTGTACCACGTCCAGCCGCCGGTTGATGCGCCCGATGTCGCGGATCGGCATGGCTATCCAGCGTTTGAGCAGACGGCCGCCCATCGGCGTGAGCGTGCGATCCATCACGTTTGCGAAGCTGCTCCTGTCGCGCGAACCGTTGGTGGTGAAGAGTTCCAGGTTGCGGATGGTGAACTTGTCGATCCACACGTAGTCGTCCTGGTCGATCCGCGAGATCGATGCAATGTGGCCGATCTCCTTGTGTTCGGTGAATTCCAGATAGTAGAGGGGATGGCGCCGGCAGCCGAAATGCCTGCCGAGATGTGGTCGATGCCGAACCCTTTGAGCGACTGCGTGCCGAACTGCTTGCAGAGCTTTTTCGCGGTTCAGTTCCTCCGAAAAGACCCAATCGTCGAGCTTGTAGGTGTAGTAGTTCGTGCCGAAAGCCTGCCGGAACCGCTCGTCGAATCCCCGCTGGTAGATGATCTCTTTGGGCGAGAGATTCGACAGGAGTTTGTCGATGTAGTTGTCCGGCCCCTCGGCCACGTAGAATTCGCCGGTCGAAATGTCGAGAAAGGCCACGCCCGTGGTCTGCCGGCCGAAATAAACCGGAAGCCAGGTAGACGTTTTCCTTGTTGGCCAGAAGGTTGTCGCCCAGAACGACGCCCGGCGTAACCAGCTCGATGACGCCCCGCTTGACGAGTCCTTTCACCAGCTTGGGGTCTTCCAGCTGTTCGCAGATCGCCACGCGCTCCCCGGCCCGCACCAGCTTGGGCAGGTAGGTGTCGATGGCGTGGTAGGGGAATCCCGCCAGCTCGACGAAGGTCGCCGACCCGTTGGCGCGGCGGGTGAGCGTGATGCCCAGAATCCCGCTGGCCTTGATCGCATCGTCGCCGAACGTCTCGTAGAAATCGCCCACGCGGAAGAGCAGGATCGCATCGGGGTGAACCGACTTGATCTGGTAGTACTGCTTCATCAGCGGAGTCTCTACATATTTTTATCCGTACCTGCCATAATCATGCAATAAAATATACAATGTGTAGTGCGAAATAAGTCTTATTCAGACCAATTTCGGGATAGCAAAGATACGAATAAACGAGGGCAATGTCAAATTTATTTGAACATTGCCGAGCGGGAGTATCTTCGACGAAGTCAAAGATACGAAAAGTCGGGCGCAGAAGCAAATTATTTCCAATTTTACTTGATCCGGACAGAGCATCCGAGGCGAAACCGAAGACAAAAAAGTCAGATCATACCGACCGCAGCGAACATCTTCCGGTAGAACTCCGCCTTCCATTCCACGGACCGGGGATAAGCGCGCGACGACGACGGCATACGGAAGAGCTGCATCCGGCGGCCGGCGTATTCGAACGGTGCGGAACCGCCGACAGCAGGACGCTGGCACCTGAGTTGCCCCACCAATGTTTCGGTCGCCTTCTCACCCGTCGTCACGACGGCCCGGCATTCGGGCAGGCGATCCAGCAGACCGCACACGTCGGTCGGTCGCACGACTTGCAGGAAGTTGTCCGAGGCGTTGTCCCGAAGGCGGACGACTTCGCTGGCCGTATCGTAGAGCGCCAACCCGACCGTCCGGCAAAAAGCCATGATGCGTTCGCGGTCGAAATGCTTGGGATCGGCCAGGAAATGGGCCTTGTCGCCGAAAAAGAGCAGCCCCATGATCCGCCACATGTCGTTTTGAAGATTGGGGTAGAAGAATTCCATCGACCAGCGCACGCGCTTGGGCGGAAAGCTGCCCAGCATCAGCACGCGCGCGCCGTCGGGCAGGAACGGGGCGAGAGGATGAACCTCCGAAGACGGGTTATTCATAGAATCGGGGATCGAAATTTACCAGATAGAGTTTTTCGGTGGCGCGCGTCAGCGCCGTGTAGAGCCAGCGCAGCATGTCGCGGGTCATCGGTTCGTCGCCGAACAGGCAGCGGTCGACGAAGACCGCCCGCCACTGTCCGCCCTGCGCCTTGTGGCAGGTCACGGCGTAGGCGAACTTCACCTGTACGGCGTTGAAATGCGGATTTTCGCGGATTTCCTTATAACGTTTGATCTTGCTTTTCGTCTCGACATAGTCCTTTTCGACTTCGTAGAAGAGGCGGTTGCTCTCCTCGCGCGTGAGCGACGGCGATTCGGACTTGATGGTATCCAACAGGATTTTGCAACCGATCTCCATGTCGCCGTAATCGGCGAACGAGAGCACGGCGTCGGCGAAATGAAATCCGTAGAAATCCTCGAAGCGACGCAGGCGGACAAGCCGGGCGATGTCGCCGTTGGCGATGAAGTTCATCGCCCCCTGGGCATCCGCCGTCGCATAGTGGTAGTTGTTTTTCACGACCATCAGCATGTCGCCGCTCTCGATCTCCTCTTCGGCACTGAGAATATAACGGCGAATCCCTTCGTTGTAACGATTCGCCCGCTTGTTCGACCGGGTGATGACGATCACCTCGTCGCGGCCGTAACGGTCGAAGGCATCCTGCAACTTTTCCATGAAATCACCGCCCTCTACCGACTCGGAAATCAGGGTAGTCCATTTCGAATTTCGGTATTTCGTAGATACGGTTTTCGAGCATGCAGCGCACCAGCGTAGCATTGAACAGAATACCCGACTGCATCTGCTGGCGCACCACCTCGTCCATCAGCCCGTAGACGACTTCGCCGTAGCGCGAAACCGTCGCCGGATCGAGCGCCGGACTGAAATCGCACCCGACGGGAGGCAGCTGCGCGCTGTCGCCGACCAGAATCAACCGGCAACCGCGTCCGCTGCGCACGTAACTCACCAGGTCTTCCAACAGCGATCCGCTGCCGAACAGTGCGCCGTCGCCCGTCGAATCGGAGAGCATCGAGGCTTCGTCCACGATGAAGACGGCACCTTGTTCCCTGTTGAAGTCGAGCGAGAATTTCGATTCGTAATCGGCGTTGGTGCGCTGGCGGTAGATGCGTTTGTGGATCGTAAGCGCCTGCTCCCCGCAGTAGCGGGCGAGCACTTTGGCCGCCCGTCCGGTCGGAGCGAGCAGCACGGGCTTTATTCTTAACTCTTTGAGCGCGGCAACTACCGCGGCGATCAACGTCGTCTTGCCCGTACCGGCAAAACCGTTCAGTACGAAAATCCGCGAAAAATCGTCGTCCGAGAGGTATTCCGATAAATTTTCTATGATTTTTTTTTGACTATTTGTTGCTTCGAAACAAATTTTGGCGTAAATTTGGCTCGCGATTGTCGTGTTAAACATTGCAGCGTTACCTTTTTAAACGGGATACAAACTTAAACAAATAATTGAAATGAAAAAAATCGTTCAACTGATTCTTGCCTTGGTGATCGTAGGTCTGGTATATGTCATCTACGATCAGATTTCGACACCCATCCGTTTTGAAAACGTGAAAAAAGCGAAGGAAGAGGCCGTTATCGAGCGCATCAAGGACATTCGTACCGCCGAACGTGCGTTCAAGTCCAAATACCAGCATTTTACGGGCGATTTCGATACGCTGATCAATTTCGTTCTCAACGATTCGATCGAGGGTCAGCGCCGTATCGTCGACGAGGACGACTCGGTGGCCATGGCACAGCTGAAAAAAAAAAGCCGGCAAGAAAAATATCGAAACCTTCACGGTAGCCGTTATCGACACGATCTTCGCACCGAAGAAGCTTTCGCCCGATCAGGTGAAGAATTTCCGCTACATACCGGGAACGAACAAGCAGGCCGAATTCACGATCGCAGCCGGCATGGTTACGACCGAGTCGAAGGTCGTCGTTCCGGTCGTCGAGGTCAAGGCCCCCTACGTGAAGTTCCTCGATACGGTTACGTTCCGTCAGGAAGTGATCAACCTCATCAAGGCTCCGGAGGTCGTCGCCTACGACAAGTATCCCGGAATCAAGTTCGGTTCGATGGAGGGGTGCGAACAATGAAGCAGGCAACTGGGAGTAATTCCGCGACTCCTTCGAAAGAGATGTCCATCCGGCTTCGGTCGGGTGGACATTCTTTCCGAAAGAGCTGCCGGCAGAGTATGCAGCTGCCGACCGCGTCGTATGTTCGGTACTGACGCACAAACGCTGTTGGTACCGGCCGAGGTCTTCGAACGGGAATCGGCTCCGAACTACCTTGCGCTGGCGGGGCTCGGCTGTGCGGAGACGGGTGTGCGGTATACAGCGATCCGCAACGGCAACAGATCGCCGTAATGGCCGTCGACAAGGAGTGCCGCCGTCAATTGGCCGAGACGGCGGGCGATCGGGTGACCTTTACCTCTCCGCTGCTGTTTCAGCCGAAATTTGCGGGACAGGGCGCATGGCTGATCCATACCGACGGGCTGCTCTACATAAAGATTTACGACAACGTGCTGCGGCTGGCCGAAGTGGTGCGGGCGCAGGGGACGGCCGACGTCCTCTATTACCTCGGCCGGCTCGACCGGACGTTTCCGCTCAAAACCTATCCGCTCTGCCTGTCGGGAAGCGACACGCTGGCCCGCCAGTTGCGGAAGTATTTCAGGGATGTACGATGCGAATAATCAGCGGCAGATACAAGGGCAGGGCGATCAACCCTCCGAAGAATTTGCGGGCGCGTCCCACGACGGACTTCGCCAAGGAGAACCTTTTCAACGTCCTGACCAATCTGGTCGATTTCGAACAGTGCGACGTACTCGACCTCTTCTCTGGCACGGGATCGATCAGCTACGAATTCGCTTCGCGCGGCGCTCGCAGCGTCACGGCGGTCGAAATCAACGCCGTGCATTACAACTTCATCCGGCAGACGGCGCGGGAGCTGGGATGCGAAACGATCTATCCGGTCAAGGCCAACGCCTTTCTCTACCTGAAAAGCTGCCCGAAACAGTTCGACATCGTCTTCTCCGACGCCCCATACGATTTGGAAGGCAGCGGGGAAATCGTCCGGCTGGTGCTGGACAACGGGTTGTTGCGCGAAGGCGGTCTGCTGATCTTCGAACACTCCCGTAACATGGATTTTTCGGATCGAGACGCTTTCTGGCAATTAAGAAGTTACGGCAGCGTGCAATTTTCTTTCTTCAAAAATAAAGGGAATTGTATTTTCCGAAAATTTGTACTACCTTTGCATTCGCAATCAGCAAAAGGTGTGTTAGTTCAGCTGGTTAGAATACGTGCCTGTCACGCACGGGGTCAGGGTTCGAGTCCCCTACACACCGCTTGAAAAGATACCCTGATCTATTCGATCGGGGTATTTTTATACCTGTCAATCAAAATTCCGCATCTTCCCGTATCGAAATTCGACATCGCACAGCGCCGGTATCCCCGATACGCCATGTGGTGGCGGGGCACGACGGTTCCGCCGCCGGAAAACAGCAATACCGTTCAGAAACGGACGTCGATGTATCAAAGGGATTTCGGCGGACAGACTTTCGTCCGATCCCGAACCGGTCAAGCGGGCGGAATGTTTTTCATGCCGCATCCATTCTCTCGACGCAAAAACTTTCTATCTTTGCAATGTGACAAATTTCCGGAAACTGATATTTTTCGCTGTCCTCGCGATTGTCCGTAACGGTATGGCGGCGCCACCCGCACGAACATCGATTCTTTGATCGAATACGCCGCTGCCCAAAGCCGAAAGGGGAACTTCGAAGAAGTGGTCGCTGCCGCCGGCCGCCTGCTGCGCCCTCGGACGAATGGGAGACGACAAAGCCCGTTTTGTACGGTCTGATCTACACCGGACACGTATTGGCGCGCGAAGTGAACGATTCCGTAAAACTCTATTACGGCAGGGCACGAGATTTGGCCCTCGCAGCGAAGGATTATCGGGCGCTGACGGCGATCGACAACGCGTTGGCCATCTACACTTCGGAGATGGAGATGAACTATCTCGGCGGGCTTTCCTATTTCATGGAAGCGCTCAAATACGCCGAACTGAGTCCCCGACAAACAGGCCTATCCGGTCGTGCTCAATAACATCGCGATGGCGCACTACCTGCGCAATGACCCCAATGGGTTGAAGTATTCGCTTCAAGTCGTCGACATCGGAACTGCGAACGGCGATCCGCTGCTCCTCTATTCAGGATCTTTCGTAACGGCTTATATGTACTACTTGCAGGGCGATCCGGCGACGGCTCTCCGGTACATCGAAACGGCGCTCGCCGTCGGCGGAAACTACATCGAGTATGCCGAAGCATACAGCCTCTACGCGAATATACTGGCTGGACTCGGTCGTAAAAAAGCGAGGCGGAACGCTATTACAAACGTGCCGTCGCCCACGTAGGAAGTGAAAAAAGCAATACGCTGGCTTACCTCAATTATGGAAGTTACCTGATGGCGAACGGTTCGGTCGGTCGGGCCACGTCGGTTCTGGAAAAGGGGCTCGAATTCGTCAACAAGCGCAACAATGCGTTTTACCGCTACCAGCTCTGAAAAGCTGTCGGAGGCATACGAATTGGCGGGCAGGCCGCAGAGAGCCCTCGACTACTATAAAAAATATCATGCCGAATTCGACAGCATCTTCAATATCGGCCGCGAGCGGGCGATCAACGAACTTCGCGTGCAATATGAATCCGAAAAACAGGAAAAGGAGTTGCGCGGAAAGGAACTAGACCTGCTGCGTGAAAGACAGAAACTGAACATCACGATTTTCACCGTAGCGGTTCTCGTCGGACTGCTCGCTGCGTTGTTCATCGCCTACCGTCGTAAAAATCAGCGCTACCGGCAAATCGTCAGACAGCAACACGAACTTATTCAGAAAGAAAAAACGATCAAGGAGCTGTACAGCCAATCGGAGGGAGGCAGGAAATATACCGTCTCCTCGCTTTCGGACGAAAAGGGGCAAGCGCTGTTTTCGGAATTCGAGAAACTGATGCGAACGGAAAAAATCTATCGGAGATCCGATATCACCGTCGATAAGATCGCCGACCGACTCGAAACGAACCGCACCTATTTGTCGAGAGCGATCAACGAGAACAGCGGAATGTCGTTTTCGCAATACATCAACTCGTGCCGCATCGACGAAGCCCGCCACATCCTCTCTGAAACCGATAACGACATACAGATAAAGGCGCTCGCCTACGAGCTGGGGTTCGCAACGCCGGAAACATTTTCCGCGACTTTCAAAAGATCGATCGGGATGCTGCCGACCAAATTCCGGAAAGAGATGAGGCGCATGTACAACGACGCGCAGGAGACGAATTGATCGTCGGCGGGGACGGGATTCCACGCCGCGAAACATCAATTTACGTTTCCCGACGTCGAATCCGTTTGCGCGTTTCCGCACGGCGGTCTAATTTTGTGTCGACAGCATTAAGTTATCCATAATAATTCCGTTTCTGCTATGACGACGCAACTCTTCCTCAAAAGGTTTTTCTTGCTGACAGCGCTTGTCGCTCTGACTTTGCCCCAGGGATGCGGCGACGATGATCCCGTCGATGATCCCGCTTCCAATACGAACACCGAACCGCAGCCTACGCCGGAACCGGAACCAGAACCGGAGCGACATGCCATAGAGTTTGCTCCTTCGTTCTCCGGTGCGACCGACCATTCGCAGATCCGGGGTATTCGCCTTCGATACGAGTACGAAGTGGGATGAATGGGCGCAGCCCGACCTCATGCACGACATACGGGTCGAAAAGGATGGGAGCGGCGTCTGGAACTACGATCCGATCGTGTATTGGCCGTCGGACGGATCCTTCGATTTCTCGTTCATGGCCTATGCTCCTTATGCAACGGCATCCAACGGACTTTCGGTCAGCGACGCATCCCATGTCGGAGCTCCCGTTCTGCGCTACGAAATGCCTTCGGCCACCGACTGTCATACCGATATTTGTCTTGCGACTCCGGTTCTGGATATCCGGAATCGCCAAGAAGCGGTCGGGCTGGAGTTTCGATCCGTCATGTCGAAAATCGGATTCCGGATCAAAGGACAGGGCAACAAGGTTTCGAACATCGCGGTGCGAGGTATCCAGTGGCAGGGTGAAATCGCATTGAATGCCGACGATCAGGGATCGATGACCTGGACGCAGGTTTCGGACTTCTCGACGACCGAATACCAAGCGAAACTCAACTACGACGAAGGGCATGATTACGTGACCGCCACCGAAACCATGACAGACGTGACGGCAAAGATGGATATCTCTATCTTATTCCTCAGAATATTACCTACAACGCCCGCATCGTTGTCACCGTCGACGGCGACAAACTCGGCTTCCCTTCGTAGACATGGCCCAAATACTTCCGGGCAAGGGAGTATATCATCGACCTCGAAATTCCGGGAAACAAGTTGCTCGACTATACGGACAACGCCATGCCGGCATTCCTGCTCGCTCCCACGGATGCGGCCGAAGCGGCCAACATCGACTGGAACGATGCGAAAGCGGCATGTGAAGCCTCCGGATATCGGCTGCCCACTTATAACGAAGGGCTGATGACGCTCTTTTACATGAACGGCATCGAGGGCAATAATCTCCGTTTCGCTTCCTACTGGACATCGACCACCTCGCTGGAAGATCCGACCGGAGAAAGCGCAATGGGGTACAACATCATGCCTTGGATGGGGCTTTTTACATGCCGAAAGCAGGCATAACGGCCGCACGATGCGTCAAAGACGTGCCTGAGGGAGGCAAGAAATATCCCTATGTCGATTCAACGCTTCCCGACGGTCCTGTCATCGTATCGCGTGACAACGACGGCGGTGTGATCCCTTCGGCTTTCAATGTGCTATACGATGCTGAGCGTCCGGTATTCCACGAGAATTGGACCACGACTCCGGATCACGACGGCAACACCGATGCCGATCGGATCTCCCGAAAGCTGCAAGTCGCCAATACGGACGCGACCGCAGGAAAAGTCGTATGGAGCGGATTCTCGTGTCCCGAAGGTTGGCGGAAACCTACCATGATGGAGATGGCGCTTATCTTCACGATGGGCGGAGCGCCCGAAAGTTCCTACGGTGCCGACAATGCGCCCGTAACCGAAACGCCGTTATACAAGGTGGAAGGATTCACTCCGTTGAATGCCGACTACTATTGGGTAGCCAGCATGTCCGCCGGACGTGGCGGCCGAAATCCGGCGACATGGTCATTCGGCCCGACGCCCCGCAGCGGTCTCGGAACCATCGCAGGCCCCGATGCCAACTACGTGCGATGCGTTCGAGACATCGAATAACCGCGGTTGCCAACATACCCGCCCTGCCCGTAACTCCTTCGAGAATCGGGCGAGGCGGGTTGCAAAGCAGCGGAAAATCGACGAAGCACGGATCGGAGCACAAAAATATTTGCATTTTCGAATTTTTGTATTACCTTTGCACTCGCAATGAACAAAACGGTGCGTTAGTTCAGCTGGTTAGAATACGTGCCTGTCACGCACGGGGTCAGGGGTTCGAGTCCCCTACGCACCGCCAGAAGAGACACGGAAGAATTGGATGGAATTCTTCCGTGTCTTTCATTTAGAACGATTCCTAATCCCATCTTGTCTTCCAACATGAAATCCACAATCCTAAAAAGATACGGCTTTTGTAAGGATTTCTGAGACACTGCTAAATCAACCGAGTCTTATCGCCGGCAGAACGGCTGCCGCCATACCGTCAGCGGGTGGGTGCGACCGACGCCTCGGCGGCATGAAAATTTCGTGCAGGAAACAGTCGGCAGGCTCATCGGTTCGCCTTTGCAGGGAACAACTGCCCGTCGGCGTACCGATCAATTCCATGAACACCAACCGGCTCTTTGCAGGATTCGAACGAGATCTCAGGATCGGTCAGTTGACCACATCTTTGCCCTGATAATCCGAGAAACGCTGCGAGAGATACTCCGCTTCCCGCTGGCGGCGAAGCTCCCGGTGGAACTCTTCGAGCGCCTCGTTATAACGCCGCGTATGTTCGGCCACGGAGAATTTGAGGATACGGATATAGGAATCGAAAAAACCGGCGAATTCGCTTTTCCGGCATTGCAGACATTCGATCGAGAAGAGAACGGCTTCGGGGCGCAACAGGATTTTGACCATCCGTGTCGAACTCATCACCTCCTGCGCCATACGTGTCATCAACTCGTCGTTCAGCTCCGAACGTTTGCGTCCGAACCCGATATGCAATTCGAAATAGTGCTCTTTGATATGAAGTACATACTTCATGTTGTCGAGCAGAAACAACACGTCGCCGTCGGCATCCTCCTCGGGATCGAGGCCGCGCGCTTTCAGAAACGACAGCACCCAGCGGCGGGAAAGGAGTTGCCGCTTCCGGTATTCGCGGTATCCCGACGCGGTGCCGACACCGATCAGAAGCACGATCGCCGCTCCCCCGAAAACGGCAGCGACCGGCCCCGAACCCGAACAGGCGGCCGCCAACGCCGCCGCTACCAGAAATACGATGGCGAAATGCGCCCGGTATCTTTTGAGCCGCGCACGAAATATTTGAAAACGAGATGCAACCGACTGTTCCATTACAATTCGGGGATTGCTTGCAAATATAGCAAAAAAGAGACCGATCGTGAAAGGATCGGCCCCGAATTTTCAGCCGAACGCCCGATCACTTCGCGGCGATCAGCGACCGGATATTCTGAATGAGCATGGCCACGGCCACCGAGTTGAATCCGCCTTCGGGAATGATGACGTCGGCATACTTCTTCGACGGTTCGACGAACTCCTCGTGCATCGGCTTGACGGTGGTGATATACTGATTGATGACCGACTCCATCGTCCGGCCGCGTTCACCAGACGTCGCGCAGGATGCGGCGCGCCAGGCGCACGTCGGCATCCGTATCGACATAGACCTTGATGTCCATCAACTCGCGCAGGGCCTTGTTCTCGAAGATCAGGATGCCGTCGACGATGATTACTTTCGATGGCTTCACGGCGACCGTCTCGGGCAGGCGGTCGTGCTCGACGAACGAGTAGACCGGATGCGAAATTGGCACATTGTTTTTCAGCGCACGGATATGTTCCACCATCATGTGGGTGTCGAACGCCTGCGGGTGATCGTAATTGAGCTTCGTGCGCCTCGTAGGTCAGTTCGGGATGCGCCTTTGTAGTAGTAGTCGTGGCACAGCGTGGCGACGTCGTCGTCCTTGAACGCCTCCTGCAACCGCTTGACGAGCGTACTTCTTGCCGGCGCTGCGTTCTCGATAGTAACCTGCTTGAGCAAGCGTGTAGATGGGTCCATAGTAGTTTCCCAAAGCTGCTCTGGGTTCATCTCACCCAAACCTTTGTATCGCTGGGTGTGGATATTCTTGTCTTCTACTCCATCTCCATACTTGTCGATGAATGCCTGGCGCTGCTGCTCTGTATAGCAATACTCGCTTACCTTGCTGCGATAAGTACACTTGTAGAGTGGTGGGGTAGCGATATACAGATGGCCTTCTTCAATAACCTTTGGCATGAAACGATAGAAGAGTGTCATAATTAATGTGTCGATGTGAGAACCATCGACGTCGGCATCGGTCATGATGATAATCTTGTCGTAACGCAACAGATTGAGCGCCTTGACGCCGAGTCCCGATCGTGACGCCGAGCGCCTGGAACATGTTCTTGATCTCCCTCGTTCTCCCACATCTTGTGCTCCTGCGCCTTCTCCACGTTGAGAATCTTACCGCGCAGCGGCATGATCGCCTGGAAGTTACGGTCTCGGCCCTGCTTAGCCGTTCCGCCTGCCGAGTCACCCTCGACGAAGAAGATCTCGGCGATCGACCGGTCGCGGCTCGAACAGTCGGCCAGCTTGCCCGGCAGACCGGCGCCCGACAGCGGCGTCTTGCGCTGCACGGCTTCGCGCGCCTTGCGCGCCGCATGGCGCGCCTGTGCCGCCAGCACCACCTTGCCCACGATCGCCTTGGCATCCTTCGGATTCTCCTCCAAGTAGTTGGCCAGCGCCTCCGAAACGGCCTGATCTACCGATGCGGCCACCTCGTCGTTGCCCAGTTTGGTCTTGGTCTGCCCCTCGAACTGCGGCTCGGCGACCTTCACCGAAATGACGGCCGTAAGCCCCTCGCGGAAGTCGTCGCCGCTGATGTCGAACTTCAACTTGGCGAGCATCCCCGAATCGTCGGCGTACTTTTTGAGCGTACGCGTCAGCGCCCGGCGGAAGCCCGTGAGGTGCGTACCGCCTTCGATCGTATTGATGTTGTTGACATACGAATGGACGTTCTCCGAGAACGAATCGTTGTACTGCATGGCCACTTCGACCGGCACGCCGTTCTTTTCGGTATCGAGATAGATGATCGATTCGATGATCGGCTCGCCGCGCGTGGCGTCGAGATATTGCACGAACTCCTTCAAACCGTCTTTCGAATGGAAGGTCTCGCTGAGGTAACCTCCCTGCTCGTCCTTCACCCGCTTGTCGGTGATCGTGAGCTGGATACCGCTTGTTCAGGAACGCCAGTTCGCGCAGGCGGTTCGACAGAATTTCGTACTTGTACTCCGTCGTATGCGTGAAAATTCGCCGTCGGGTTTGAAAGTGATCGTCGTACCGCGGTCCGAACATTCGCCGACGATCTCCAATTTGGAGGTGGGCACGCCCTTGCTGAACGTCTCGCGGTAGATCTTGCCGTCGCGATGCACTTCGGCGATCAGCAGCGTCGACAATGCGTTGACGCACGACACACCGACTCCGTGCAGACCGCCCGACACCTTGTAACTGCCCTTGTCGAACTTACCGCCTGCATGGAGCACGGTCAGCACGACCTCCAACGCCGACCGGCCCTCCTTTTCTGGTAGTCGGTCGGGATGCCGCGGCCGTTGTCCCGCACGGAGACCGAACCGTCTTCGTTGATCGTCACTTCGATATCCGTGCAATAGCCGGCCAACGCCTCGTCGATCGAGTTGTCGACCACCTCGTATACCAGGTGATGGAGTCCCTTCGCCGATGTCGCCGATGTACATGGCCGGACGCTTGCGCACGGCCTCCAGCCCTTCCAGCACCTGGATGCTCGACGCGGAATACTCCTTTTCCGGTCTGTTCACTTCTTCACCATTCCTATATTGTTAAATTAACGTACAAATATACGATTTTTTGCGATACCTGCAAGCCTCCGGGACAAGATCGGCAGGCTTTTCGCAGGGTCAAATCCGCCCCAGAAGCGCCTGCATGTCGACCTCCTGACGCGCCCTTTTTCGAAGTACGAGCGTGCGGGCCGGATACCTCGATGAGTTCGTGTTGTGCGTCGACATCACCACCGCACAACCGCTCCGGGCGATCGTGAGGAACAACCGCATGATCCCGTCGGCCGTCACGGGATCGAGGTTTTCCCGTCGGTTCGTCGGCCAGCAGCAGGCGGGGCTTGTTGAGCAGGGCGCGGGCGATCACCAGGCGTTGCTGCTCTCCGCCCGAAAGTTCGAACGGCATCTTGTAGTGCTTGGCTTCCAGCCCGACCAGTTGCAGTACTTCGTCGATACGGCGTCGGATTTCCGCTTCGGCTCGCCAGCCTGTGGCCCGCATCACGTAGTAGAGGTTCTGGAACACGTTGCGGTCGGTCAACAACTGATAGTCTGGAAGACGATACCGATCTTCCGGCGCAGATAGGGTATCTGCCGGCGGCGCAGTTTCCGCAGATCGAAACCCACGACGCACCCTTCGCCGACCAAGAGCTGGACATCCGCATACAATGTTTTCAGCAAGGTACTCTTTCCGCTCCCCACGCGGCCGATCAGATAGACGAACTCGCCCTCTTCGACCGAGAAGTCGACCTCCGAAAGTACCAGCTCGCCCGAGCGCACCAGCCGTTCGGCCGACTGCCTGCCGAACGGATTTTCGGCATGATAGATCGCGACGTCCCGCAACTCGATAACGCGTTTTCCGCTCATAAACAGCTTCCTTTAGTTAAAACAAGGTCAAAGATAATGTTTTTTCGCGGGATCGGGGATGTTTCTCCGCAAAAAAAGCGCCGCCTTCGTTCCGCGTGCCGGCCGGCATGCATTCGGCGATAATGCGGATAAATTTGCTTTTGTCCCCGATTTGTATTATCTTTGCATTGTATTTCAATGGAACTTTCCCGCGAAAGTCCCGTCCGAGAAGAGGGGATGACCGGTTTTGACAGCAGGTAGAGTTCGATTGTAAGCACGTCGAGCGCTGTGCGGCAGCTCGTAAATCCCGACGCTCAACGTACAAATGGCAACAACAGCTATGCACTCGCTGCCTAATTTTCAGAGAAAATTGGCTTAATCGCCGGGCCCAAGGAGGTTCGGCGACGAAAGTATCCCAGAAGGGTAGTTCCGCTCTTTAACCGCTCTTCATACGGGGTATCGTTCATTTAGAGATAGTACGGTGCAACGCCTCGGGCGCCGTGCGAAACAAAAGGCTGGGACTTGGGTTAGGCCGCCGCCTGCCGGGCCCAAGTAGAAGGACGAAACGGTCGGCTAAACGTGTAGAAAGCAGTTGGGTTCCTTGTTTGGACGCGGGTTCGACTCCGCCATCTCCACCAAAGTACCGGAAACGAAAAGTGCAAAACCCTGCAAAATATTCATTTGCAGGGTTTTGTGTTTTCAAGCGCAACGCCGCAAAATGTAAAAAATATTACCTGTGGCCTATTCGGTGTACCTTGTGTCTCCGAAAAAATAGGTACACCGAATAAGGAGTCAATGCGCTGTATTACATAATTTTACACCTTTGACTTTCGGCACTTGGGAAACTATTTTGCAACCCTAATCCCAGTGTCTTATGAAAAGGACGACATTCAGTTTATTGTTCTACATTCGTAGAAACAAACTCAACAAATCGGGTGAAGCTCCTGTCTTTATGCGTATCACGATTAACGGTGAACATGCCGACGCATCTGTAAAGCGATCCATCGTACCGCGTTTATGGAATACAATGAAAGGGGAAGGCCGTAGAAAACAGTAAAATCGGAAAAGACCTGAATCTTTATCTTGATGCCATTTCCGCTAATCTTTTACGGTTTACAACGTGACATGGAATTGGATGGGGTAGTAGTCTCGGCTCATGCTATACTGGATCGTTATCTATGCAAGAATCATCCAAGAACGCCATACTATTATAATTCAAGGAGCATAATGAAAAGTGCAGAGCTTTAATAGGGATTGATTATGCTCCGGCGACAATTATTCGTTATGAGACAGCCTTGAGGCTGACCTCAGCTTTATTCGCTATACTTATAAAGAAGACCTTTTCTTAGATGAATTACCGAATCAGCTTATTGCGGATTATGAATTTTTATATTAAAACGATCCGCAAATGTTCCCCATAATACAACGGTTAAATATCTAAAAAGAACTTCAAAAAATCACGCTTTTTAGCCATGACTAAAAGGCTGGTTGAAGACCGATCCGTTCGCGCAAATTCAATTTCATCTGGAGGAAAACAGATCGAGATTTTTGGAAAAGCATGAATTGAAAAAGTTGCTCGACAAAAAAACTCGACATTCCGCGGATGGCCCGCGTCCGTGACATTTTTCTGTTTGCTGCCTGACAGGGGTTGGCTTACGGACGTACAGCAGCTGAAACCCGAACATATTGTTTTAGACATAAACGGGATGCAATGGTTTCGCAAACCGCGCCAGAAGACCGGGAACATGTGTAACATCCCGTTGATGGACAAAGCCCAAGAAATATTGCTTCGCTATCGGGAGGACTCCTATTGTCTACTGCACGGTGTATTGCTTCCCGTATGCAGCAATCAGAAGATGAACGCCTATTTGAAAGAGTTGGCCGATATATGCGGTATTCGCAAACGCCTTTCGACGCACACGGCTCGTCATACGTTCGCTACACTCATTCTGGCAAGCGGGGCGACGCTCTACAATGTGGCCAAGATGCTGGGACACTCCAATACGAACATGACCCGCCATTATGCCCGAATCCTCGATTCATCCATTATGCGGGACATGCAGACCGTAGCCAAAGCGATGGATCTGTAAATCGAACGGTCAGCGAAGGCCACGAGCGGCCGTAGCGCATAAACGGACATCGCACGTCGTTACGGTCATCGAATTGTGTCGAACTTAAATCGAATCTTATGGATTACATGCTCATCGAGACGGGAGCCTGCAACGAACTGCGGGGCGCTCGTCGACCGCCTTCTCGAACGCATCGCCGCCTATCACGCCCGATGTATGCCTTCCGCCTCTGCGTGGTGAATGACCTCCGACGAGGTCTGCAAAGCGTTGAGTCTTTCCAAACGCGCCTTGCAGCATTACCGCACCACAGGGGTTATCCCTTACTCCTCGCTGGGCAACAGGATCGTCTTCCGCGAGGCGGACATCGCCCGGATTTTACAAGCGAACTTCATTCCGGCAGAAAAGCGATGAACGACGGCATCATCCTGCGCACGTCGCCCGAATTTACGGCATTGTGCAAGAACCTCCTCCAAGCGATCGAACGACTCGACGGACTGCTCGCCGAGCTACGGCCTTCGATTCGTTCGGAAACGTACCTGACAAGTGAAGAGGTGCGTATGATTTTCGACCTCTGCCCCCGCAGTTTGCAGAATTACCGCGACAACCGGCTGATTCCCTATACGACCATCGGAGGTAAGATTCTCTATCCGCAATCGGCGATCCTCGAACTGCTCGAAGCGAATTTCGTCGACGTGCGACGATAGACGACAAGAAGGAGGAGGACGATTTGTCCTTCTCCTTGTCATTTCGGAATGTGACGTATGGAATCGTCGGGTGCGATCTCGAAAATCTTGCCTGTTCCGAAATCCAGCCGGATCGGATATTTGCGCAGGTAACGCACATACTTTCCGCCGAACGACTTCCGTATGGCTTCGGCCATGAACACCAAACCCGTGCAGACGGTTATCGGGACTTCGTACTGCGGATACCGGCGCATGATCTCGATGCGGCACTTATCCATCTCTTCGAGCGAGAACGCTTCGCTATTTTGAAAAGTACAAGGGTTTGTTCAAGTCGGACGATCCGGAGATGGAAATCAGGTTTTGCGAGTGTTATCGAGAAAAATCGGATCTGCGTCCTTTCAAAGTATCGGACAGTAAAAAAGAATCTTTTTTCAGAATATGACCAGCGTGAAACCTCTAAGAAGCTTTTGCTCAATTTACGCAGACCTTAGACATCATCGAGCGGATAATCAAATCTGATTTTCCGGGAAATTAAAAACCCCGTGCTGTGACTGGCTCTTATGAGAAGTTGTTTCAGGTTGTGAAGCCGTGATTTTGCTTTATGAGCAGATCGGTTTATTGTTTCAAAGTCAGGATTTTCAATAGCATTGTCGAAACTACGACCTGCCGGTAGTTATCGGGCGGATTTACCGTGACGTTCCCAATGGTCTATGCTGGCGATAATATGTAATATCCTGATATATCATTCGGCAAAATCAATTTGGCTTTTAAGTTAATGGCGAACTGTTGGCAGCTGTAAAAAATTGACCACCGTATGAGGTGACTCGTTTGATCAGTAAGCTGATATAATTATGCAGGCTACAAGCGAATAGGTTTTATGTGATTTCATCCCTGTTACTAATGTAGTAAGGGGTGACGGCCTGCTTGGCCTTACCCAGAATTTTACAGGCGTCGATCATAATGAGCCTGCGTTCCGTTTTGGATGGTTATAATACGGCGACCATTTTCCCGAAGTTCTTTCAACTCCTGCACGATCCTTCATATGGCTTGCGGCAGATCGTTGAACGTTAGATTTTTCAGTTCTTCCATAATGACAGTTATTGAGTTAGATAATTTATGTTACGATCGGATCGTTGTTTTTATATAATTGTTTTTTCATCATTCCGCAAGTTATTCTTCATCCCGAATTTGTATACGTCCGAGCGGTTGAGTCTTCGTGTCTTTGAATAGTTCGGGATAGATTTCGGGTCGTTGTTACATGTTTATGAATCAGCACTTTGCTTACGGTGTGGATAATTAAAACAACTATTGTGAAGGTATTAAAAAGATGGCAAACGGAAGTCCCGTTTTTAGAAATAGAGTTGGAGATTAATTATAAATATTAGGAACCGGAGGCAATAGTCGAGTAGGTATGAATACTTGTGGACTTATCAAAGCTATAATGTCGATGATAGTTATGTTAATTAGCGGCACAGTGGTAAACGAGTCATACTAATCGCAGGATATGGTACTCTTTT
>VOFI01002321.1_pt1 | contig 36197 bp, 55 predicted proteins | sample 5384131 | NCBI WGS metagenome assembly VOFI01 (sample SAMN12384728, study PRJNA508395) | human gut metagenome | isolation source: healthy gut H | host: Homo sapiens | reverse complement strand
GACCAACCGTTCCCGTCACCTGGTGCGTGTAATCTTCGCCGTCAATCCACCATCCTTTTAACACAAAAAAACTGCTGTCCCAATCGACAGCAGTTTTTTATATCTGGACTCAAAGCAGCACCATACTCAGGATGAACACGGTAATCAAAGCCGTGGCAGATTGAGCACACTGATAATGGGCAGCGTCTTATAGGCAATGGACGTATCCATATCGGAAGTGGTGGCCGTCACCCAGAAGAAATCATCGTTGCCGTGGAAGACCATCATTCCGCCAGCAGCGCAGGCCAGCATGGCAATGATCCGGCCCATGGGAGAACCGAAACCCAGCACATCGATCAGCGGAGTGATCATGGTAGCTGCGGTCACCATGGCGATGGTAGCAGAGCCCACGCAGGTCCGGAACAGGAACCCGATCAGGAAGGGTGCCAGGATCCCGATGGAAACGCCGCTCATGCTGGCCGTCAGGATATCCCGCAGCGGAGAAGCTTTTCAGCACTCCGGAGAAGGCACCACCGGCACCGACGATCAGGACGATCTGACCCTGGCTGTCCGCATGGCATCGGCGATGACCCCGTCAAAGCCCCAGGCCTTCTTATCTTCCGGGAAAATATTGTGGTACCCCACCGCAGCAATCAGTAGCCCGATCAAAAGAGCCACAGCCGGGGTTCCCACAATGTTCAGAATCATGGCAGCCATTCCTTCCAGTTTTACCATGCTTCCCACCGTTTTCAGCAGCATCAGGGCAATGGGGACCAGAATCGGCAGGAAGGACATCATGGCACTGGGCAGGTTCTGATTTTCCGGCGTATCTTCCACACTGGTGGGCAGATAGTAATACTTTTTTCCCGGCATACAGAGAAGCCAGGTAGGCAACCAGTGTCACGGGGATGGATACCAGAGCGCCGAACAGGATCACCTGCCCCAGGTCAGCGCTGAGGATCCCGGCCACGGCCAAAGGTCCCGGAGTGGGCGGCACGAACATGTGAGTCGCATGGAGTCCCATGCACAAAGAAATGGCCATAGTCGTCATGGAAATCTTCGTATCCCGGGACAACCGTTTGGCAATGGGACTTAACAGGACAAAGGCCGAATCACAGAACACCGGAATAGAGACAAAATACCCGGTAATGGCCAATCCCAGGGCCGCATGCTTTTTACCAGTGATTTTCAAAATGGTCTTGGCCATAGTTTCGGCCGCACCGGACTTTTCCAGCAGTGAACCGGTTACTGTCCCCAGGGCAATGACCAGGCCTATGTCTGCCACCGTTCCTCCCATCCCATCAGCAAAGGCTTTCAGCATGGGTTCCATTCCCATACCGGAAACAATGGCAAAGACAAAGGACGTGGCAATCAAAGCAAAGAACGGATGAAGTTTCAGTTTGACAGTGCAGATTACCAGAGCCAGTACTGCAAGGACCAGTCCAGCAATCACAGGAAAGGCACCATTCATGATAATTCCTCCTTCACGATCGAAAAAATAAATTTTATTTTTTCAGATAGGTATTCAGATATTCTTTCCGGATATCAGCAGGCACCAGTCGTCCACCGGTGGCCCAGGCAATCTGGGTGGCGTTGGCCAGTTTGCCTGCATCCAGGCCCTGGTCCTTCAGATATTTCCGGGTCCCTTCATACACCGTCAGCCGGCAGGGTCCGATGAAGGCCGCACAGCTGGAAGGTTCGATTTCCACGTCTTCGGTTTTCTTCAGATCCCGGAGAAAATCGAAGAGCCGGTAATCATCCACCGTAAAGTCCCCGGACAGCAGGTTGGTCATGATCCGGGTCACGAAACCGGAAGGGCTGGCACAGGCCAGCCATCGCTTCCGTAATTCCGTCAATATGGAAATCATGGACATTGGCTTTTTCGAATTCCTGGGTAGCCGTACCCAACAGGACGGAGGGGCACAGAGTCGGTTCTGTGAAGAACACATGGACATTGTCCTTGAAGATCCGTTTCAGGCCATAGGATACACCGCCGGGGGCGCCGCCCACCGGCAGGGGATGTACACAATCAGGGGATGGTCCGCATCCACAGTGATATCCATTTCATCCAGCTGTTTTTTCAGCCGACGGGCAGCTACCGCATAATCCCAGGAACAGATTCACAGATTTTCATCATCCACAAAATAGCTGGTGGGATCCTGATCGGACAGGCGCCGACCCTCTGCCACGGCCTTGGAATAGTCATCCGCATACTCGATGACTTCCACACCTTTTTCCCGCAGCAGATCTTTCTTCCACTGCCGGGCATCCATGGACATATGGACCTTGACTTTAAAGCCCAAAGCCGCGCTCATGATGCCGATGGACAATCCCAGGTTCCCGGTGGAACCCACCTGGACCGTATAGTGATGGAAAAATTCCTTCATCTCCGGATCGGCCAGTTTGGCATAATTGTCCGTAACCTGCAGCTTTCCGGCAGCCAGAGCCAAATCTTCCGCATGTTTCAGGACTTCATAGATGCCGCCCCGTGCCTTGACAGACCCGGCAATGGCCAGATGGCTGTCCATTTTCAGAAGAAGTCGTCCGGGAATGGAACAGTCAAAATCTTTTCCAACGCCTGTTGCATAGCTGGAATGGCTTTCAGGGGGAGATTCAATCAGCCCATGAGTCGTTTCCGTTTCCGGGAAACAACGTTCAATGAAAGGAGCGAACCGCTGAAGCCGTTCCGCTGCATCATCGATCATGGCATCCGATACCACCAGACTGCATACCGCATTGGTCATGTCAAAAGGAAGATATCGGGGGTTAACCCACACCGTTTCTTTTTTTTTTTCTGAAACTTCCCGGATTACCGGGTCCTGTGCAATATACTTCTCAGCATCCATATTATTTTCCTCCTCCGTTCATTCTTGATAAACAACATTCGGCTTTTATGTACAGTATAATTAAACTATTACCATATGTCAAGATTATTGTTTGAAAATTTTCGTTTTTCTATTTATCCTATTGCACTCTTTTTTTCAAAGAAATACGGCGTCTCAGCATTCCTATGAGAAACTGAGACGCCAATCCTATTTTGTACATTATTTTAAAACATTCATGTTAAATTTTCTCAAACATTGGTATCGTTGATTTAATTGCTATTCTTTCATCTTTGGCTTATCCAAAATCAGCCTGACAATATACGCATTTGCCCCTTTGAACGTCATCTGAGGCACCAGATTTCCGTGCCATTTCCGGGCCCAGGATTCCCCGGGAAAGCCGCGTTTTAAGACCCACCAGATTGTCTCCATACCGCCGAAAGAAATCCAAGATCTTTTTTCATCAAAATACCGGGGATCCAGATTTTCCGGATATCGGTCATTGGACTGCCCGCCGGACGCCACCAGCAGATAATTCAGGATCCGGACTTCCGCCATGGCCATAATACTGGCTCTGTACAGCTCATAATTTCCGGTGCCTGCAGTCCCGCCGTCCACAGCAGTAGTGATTCCCATGCAGAAAGAGGCGGCATCTCCATTGACACCGTTTTCACTGCCCCGGAAACAGTAATGGGTATGATAATCGATCAGACCCGGTGTCACCAGGCATCCGGTTGCATCAATGATCTGCCGGTAACCGGCAGAGTCTGCATCTGCCTTGGGATAAAGAATTTTCCCCTCCACCAGGGCCACATCTTTCTTTATCAGCCGATGGGTTGCCGGATCATAGAGCAGTCCATTTCTGATTAAAAAATCCATGTTCAGCACGTCCTTTCAAAAGACCCGGCAGAAACTGTCCTGCCGGGTCTTTTCTTTTATTTTCCGTTCTTTCTGGCCTGGTCGATGGCCTGGAGCAGCTGATTCACGATTTCGCTGCCCAGATCTTTTCTGACCATGTCATAAACCACTTTGCCCTTGTCCCGCAGCTGGGCAATGACCTGGGGATCCAGAGCAACGATTTCGCAGCCCGCATCGATGCAGGTCTGTTTGTATTTCTGGATGCTCTTGTCCGCCCGCCGGTTGCCGTAGGCTGTAGCGGCCATAGCACATTCATCCACCAGTTTCCGCACATTGTCCGGCAGAGAATTGTACACGTCCTTGTTCATGAAGAAGGTGATAATGTGGCCCACATGGTTGGTTTCCACCACATACTTCTGCACTTCCTGCACATTGTTCCCCACGATATTCATATAGGGATTTTTCTTCCCCGTCAATGGTCCCCTGCTGCAGGCCCATGAACACTTCCGTAAACTGCATGGGAGTTGCTGCCGCTCCCAGGGAATTCCAATAGGCGATATGATACTTGTTGGTCATCACCCGGATTTTCTGACCCTGGAGATCTTCCAGTTTCGTCACTTTTTTATTGGTGGTCAGTTCCCGGAAACCGGCGTCCGAATAGCCCAGCATCTGGATGCCGCCAGGCGTTGCAGTACTGATTCATGACCTTCACAAAAGGTCCGTTCAGCACGGCCCGCATCTGTCCCACATTATCAAACAGGTTGGGCATATCGAAGACCGCATACTGAGGGATGAAGTCCACCAGGTCCGTAGTCATTCCGGTGCCGATTTCAATGGAGCCGCTGACCACAGCTTCGGTGAATTCCGTGGTGTTCCCCAGCTGTCCGCCGGGATACAGATCCACCGTAATCTTTCCGCCGGATTTTTGTTTTAGCAGATGGGCAAATTCTGCCACCATCTGGTAGTTGATGGATGAATCCGCCACGGTCATAGCTGCACGCCAATGGTATTCTCCCGGGATCTCACTGGGATCCAGCGGCTGGATATTTTTGCCAAATTCGTCAGCATCTGCATCCAGTGCCGTACTGATATTGGAGGCCACCTTGGTCTTTTCATTAGAAAGTGCGCTGACCAGACCCATGGAAATGCCGGGGATGTTGGTGATCAGCATCAGAGACAGCAGGAATGTGGTCAGGAAAGGGACCGTGGCCCGGGCCAGTTTCAGCATAGGAATCTTGGTCATCCCGGATGCCACAAACAGGTTGATGCCCATGGGAGGAGTCACCATACCAATGGCCAGGTTGCAGGTCATGATGATCCCAAAATGGATGGGGTCCACACCCAGTGCTGTAGCCACCGGCACCATAATGGGTGTCAGAATCATGATATTGGGAATGTTGTCGATGAAAGCCGCTGCTGCCGCAATCACGAAAAGAATATTCACATAGGTCTGGCCCCTTCCATGAACACCTTCCCCAGGCCCTGGAAATTCAGGGTCTTGTAAACGAACAGACAGATGAAATTGCCCCATAGAACACGCTGGATAACTGCTAAGCTTGTAGGACTGCAGATGCCGGAATAGATGGTCCCCAGGATGATGACTGGGGTCATCAGAGCAAAGAAGCTTTCCCCGGAACAGTTTCCACAGCCCCTAGTTCATGGAGTTTCTGATAGCTGGCGTTGAGCTTTTCCTTGTCCTCCCCATGCTTTTTGCAGTAGATCCAGCAATATCCCATCAGAGAAACCCCGATCAGGACGCCGGGAATGATGCCGGAATGAACAGCTTGAAGGCGAACAGTTGGCGGTAGAGGCATACACGATGTAGGAGATACTGGGCGGAATAATGACCCCAGCCCCCGGCCACCGTTACGATGGAGGTGGCAAAGATCTTTTCATACCCCATGGAAACCAGGAAAGGAATGGTCATGGCCCCAACGGCAGAAACCGTCGAGAAGACCCGGAAATGGCTGCGTAGAACATGCAGGTTGCCACCACTGCACAGGGAACCCAGCCGTCTTATTGCCAATGAAATAGCCAAAGAAATTGAACAGCTTTTTGAAATCCCGCCCTGTGCCATGATCATCCCGGAAACCATGAACATGGGAACAGCCAGCAGGGTAAAAACTGTTGAGCCCGGAAAACATGGCCCGGGCCACGTCACTGATGCCAAAGGTAAAATGGCTGTTCAGCAGATTGGGAGCCGCTGACAGCAGGGCAAACACCCCCGCCCACCGGCAGTGCCACAAAAAGGAGGAGACCCAGCAGTGCAAAAAAGAATCCGATATTCATTCTTTTTCCGCCCCCTTTCCCTTTTCCAGATCATTGCCGTTATCCGCTTCCAGATTCACTTTTCCCTGGAAGACCCGGACCATCAGCTGTGCATACCGAAAAATTCCCAACAAAATCCCGAAAGCCATGATCCGGTAAATATCCGCCACCGGAATGGCCAGAGCCGGACTAGCCTGATGGATCAAATCCGCTTTTTGGATCAGTTCCTGGGTTCCTTTGAACAGATAAGACAAAAAGAAGGATCATCACTCCGTCACAAACAAGTCCCAGGGTTTTCTGCAGGCTTTCCGGCATCATGGTGGTAAAGGTATCCACCTTGATGCTCACCCCCGTGGCGTACCGCACAGGGCAGGCAGTAAAAAGCCGACAGAGCCAGCAGATAACAACAGATTTCATCCGACCAGGTCAGCGCATGATGAAACCCGTACCGCATGATTACATTGGCAAAGGACAGGCAGCACATCACAGCCAGCATAATGGCCAGGATGATCAGTTCCAGATTTTTATCAAGCCATTTGACCAGTTTCATTTTTCTCCTACTCCCCTCTCTGAAGCAAGAATTTTCCGGAAATTTCATGCTTTTATCCTATCATCTTGCCTGCTAGCAGTAAACGTGCTAATAATTATAGTGATAAGAAGTTGTACTACTAACAAAGGATGGAAAGGGGCCACATCATGGATATCCAGGTTCTGGAATACATCGTAACCATCGCCGACTGCGGCAGCATATCCAAAAGCAGCCCAGAAACTGTTTATCACCCAGTCCGGTCTGAACCAGCAGCTGATCAAACTGGAAAACAGGCTGGGCATCAAAATCTTTGAGCGGGACAATCATCATCTGAAATCACCCCTGCCGGCCAGCTGATTGTGGACAGTGCCACGGAAATCCTCCGGATCCGCCGGAACACACTGACTCAGCTCAGTGATCTCCATGCCAGCATCAGTGGTCTGATTTCTCTGGGTCTGACCCATGAGCACGGCATCGACGTGTTTACCGCCATCTATCAACAGTTCCATCAGCGCTATCCTCACATCGACTTTTCCCTGGTGGAAAAAAATCGTGGTGGACCAGTACCAGATGCTGGGCCGGGGTTCTCTGGACCTGGGCATTGTCCTGATCAAAAACTTCCCGCCGAGATCCAGCGCACCCTGATCCAAGTCCATATTTGTGTGTAAAATTCCTTTAGGTATTCAAAACACTATGCTGCCGCCATATTTTGCTGCCGGATAGCGGCTCTTCTCAGTTCAGACGGCGTATTAGATGCCATCATCTCCGCATAGCTTTTTGCGGAAAAAACGGCCTTGCCGGCCTGACGTTTTTCATTCAGTTCAATCAGGGTTGAGCCAATCAACCGCATCAGCGAAGTTTCATTCGGAAATACCCCGATGACGCCAGAACGCCGCTTGAGCTCTCTGTTTATGCGTTCAATGTGGTTGGATGTTCGGAAGAATCGTCTCATCCCTATTGGTAGCAGCAGTACAGTCATCGCATCTTCAAACCCATCTCATCAACGGCCCATAAAGCCCCCGCTTCTTCAGCCCTTCCAGAAAATCCATCCATGTAGTGGTGGATTCTTCTGGATAGATGTCGAAGCCCAGGATTTCTCGGACACCTTGACTGTTTGTGCCATAGGCAATCATAAAGGCCTTGGAGATGATCCGATGATTTTCCCTGACCTTGAAGTATGTCGCATCCACGGTCAGGAACGGATAAGGTCCGTTCAGAGGACGGGTCCGGAAAGCTTCTACGTCTTTGTAGAGGTTCCTTACAGAGGTTTGAGACCGTGGACTTAGAGAAGCTTGTCCCGCAAATCTCCTGGACAACTTTTTCCATTGCGACTGTCTTTACGCTCTTCAGAGCGTTCATAGGGTTGAACGCCGAGCTGTTCGGCGGACTCTGCCAAAAAGGACCTTATTCAGGCATGCCTGGAGCAGCTTTCGGAAAGCTCCATCATGATTTTTTGAAAGAAGAGCTAGTATTTCTTCCTGATCCAGTGTAATATTAAGTTGAGTCATTTCCTTATTCATCCAGGCTCACCTCGATTTCTCTCTCTGCTACCATTTCACTGCAGGGAACCGTCAGTTCGATCATATTGGCCGAGCAGCGCATTGACGATTTTCTTTCGGGCCAGTACCCGTTCTCCCTGTTTCACCACCAGTCGGGCATTCCGCTGAGGCTGCCGGACCCGAAGGGACAGCCGGAAATCCTGTTTTCCGCTGACCCGCTGGGGTACCGTATGTCCGATGTTCCGCCGCAGCGCACCGGGATTTCCGCCTCAGGCAGACCGGTTTCCAGATACTGTCTGATTCCTTCCGCCATTCCTTCCGCTTCCAGGGAAACAAAGTCCACCAAGTCATGGACATGGAGTACGTTCCCTGCGGAAAACAGGCCGGGAACCGTAGTCTGGCAGAACTCATCCACCAGGGCTCCCTGGGTGTGGGTATCCAGTTCCGCCCCGGCTCCCAGGGTCAGTTCGTTTTCCGGGATCAGTCCCACAGAAAGGATCAGGGTATCGCAGAGGATCTCCTTCTCCCGTACCGGCAATAGGCCGCAAATGGCCGTCCACCTGGGCCACCACCACGCTTTCCAGCCGGTCCCGGCCCCGGATATCCGCCACCGTATGGCTGAGGTACAAGGGAATATCGTAATCATGGAGACACTGTTCGATGTTCCGGGGCAGCCCGCTGGGGATGGGATTGATTTCATAGACCCCTTTCACATGGGCTCCTTCCAGGGTCATACGCCGGGCCATGATAAGGCCGATGTCACCGGAACCCAGGATGACGATTTCCTTTCCGGGCATACGATTCTGCAGATTGATGTAAGCCTGGGCCACACCGGCTGTCAGCACCCCTGCCGGCCGGGTCCCCGGAATGGCCAGGACTCCCCGGGTCCGTTCCCGGCATCCCATGGCCAGTACAATGGCCCTGGCCTGGACCATCACCATCCCATCCTCATGAGCTGCATAGACTTTATGATCCGGCGTAATCTGGATCACAGTAGTATCCGTCACAAAGGGGATCTTCCGCTCTTTGACCTCCTGGATGAACCGGTCCGCATATTCCGGACCGCTGAGGGTTTCTCCGAACCGGGTCAGTCCGAATCCGTCATGGATGCACTGTTTCAGGATTCCTCCCAGCTGGTGTTCCCGTTCCAGGATCAGGATGTCTTTGACTCCCCGGTCATACAGCCGTACCGCTGCCGCCAGTCCGGCAGGTCCGCCGCCGATGATGACCACGTCCGCCTGGCGGAAGGGCTGCCCTTCTCCGCTTTTTTTACTGCTTCCATGCTTTATTCCTCCCCCTGTTTTTCAGTCCGCACTTCTCCCGTGAACAGCCATCCGCCTTCCCGCTGGTACCGCAGTTCTTCCGGTGCCATGCCCAGTTCCTGTTCCATCAACTGGGTGATCCGGGTCTGGCAGTAACCGCCCTGGCACCGTCCCATCATGGAACGGGTCCGGTTCTTGATGCCCGTCAGGGTATGGACCCCAGCGGGTTGTGGATGGCCTGGAGGATCTCTGCCCGGGAAACATTTTCACACCGGCAGAATACTTGCCCATAATCTGGATTTTTCTGGATGGCCTCTTCTTTTTTCTTCCATACTCATTTCGGCAAAACGACGGATAGGCTTTCTCACAGGGTCAAAGTCCTGCTTTTTGGCAACAATCCAGCCTTCGTTCTCCGATTCTCCCACAAGAATAGCTGCTACTCTCCGGGCCAGAGGCAGTGCTGCCGTTACCCCCAGGAGATTCAATTCCCACCAGACTGACAGTATGAGGGAATGGATGGATCCGTCATGATTCGAAAATCAAGAGGTTCCTTTGTTACTGGGTCACAATTCCGCCAGCGAATTCCTACAAAATTCCGGATAAAATACTGCCGTTCCATTTTTTTTTTGAACATTTTCCGGCCATCCTGGAACAGCCGGTCCAGGCTCTGCTGCTGGTTGGCATAATCTTCCGGTCCCTCCGTGGTATACCAGTCCGGCCCCACCAGGATATTCCCGTCCACCGTAGGCGTGGCATGGGTCACGAAACCGCCCCGGTCATTGGGTGCCGGGTACACCGGGGTCTTCAGGAAAGCCCCGGCCTTTTTATCCAGCACGTAATATTCTCCCTTGGTCCCGATTTGAGGAACTTCCGGATACCCCATCAGCTGCCCGATTTTCACCGCATAGGCTCCGGCACTGTTGATCACCCAGCGGCTGCACACCATGCCCCCGGTTGGTGACAATCTGATATACCTTTCCTTTTTCCGTCCGGCCCATCACCTGTTGTTGCCGTGGTTCATCCAATTCTTCAATCCCAACAACCCGAGATCCAAAAGAAAATATTGCTCCATTTTTACAGGCATTTTCCGCCAGCCCAATAGTATACTGCATGGGATCCAAAATCCCGGAAGCCGGTACATACATGGCAAAGTTTCCACCTGCATTGGGCTCGATCCGGTGCATTTCCTCCGGATCCACCATCCGGATGCCACGGACTCCGTTGGCTTCCCCATTGGCTTTGAACCGAAGGATATTCTCCCTGTCATGATCCGTAAAACCTACTACAAGTTTGCCTGTCCGTTTGAAAGGAACCCCCAGTTCAGTTGCCACCTGATCAAATTCCTGATTTCCTTCTACAGAACATTTGGCCCGGAGAGTACCCAGTTTATAAGTAAACCCGGCATGGAGCATCCCCGTATTCCGGCTGGAATTACCGGTGGCTACATCCAGTTCCTTTTCTAACACCAATATTTTCAGTTCGTACCGGGACAGTTCCCGGGCAATGGCACAACCTACCACCCCAGCTCCAACAATAACAGCATCATATAGTTCCATTTTCCACCTCTCCTATCAGAATAGAATACCTTTAGCCGTAAGACAAACGGCAATCATAAAAATCAGCCACAAAGGACCACCTATTTTTACATAATCACTAAATTTATATCCTGCTGGCAAGATCTGCATATTTACCGGTGTGCCGATTGGAGTTGCAATAGCCATGTTAGAGGCAATTGCAATCAAAATGATGAACGGAACCGGACTGATTCCCATCCGTTGTGCCAAAGGAATATAAATTGGAGCCAACATGGCAGATACTGCAACATTAGACATAAACAATGTCAAAAAGCTTCCCAAAACAAACATGACACACATAATGACATTTAAAGAAGCATTTTCCCCTCCAAAGAAGGCTAACGTCTGCTCGGCAATCATCTTCCCTGCTCCTGTTTTTTTCCAATGCAACACCTAACGTTGCAATGAAACCAACTGTCAGCAAGACATCCCAGCCTGTATTTTTTCAAAGTCTGCTTATAATCAATGGTTTTGGTCACAAAATAAAATCGATGCGCCAATCAACGCCACATTAGCAATATTGAGGTATTTATTAAAAGGGGAAAATCCGCACAGAATAAATCCCAAGATACACAGAAGCAACGTTCCTACGGCAATGACTTGCTTCCGCGTTGAAGCCTGTGGTACTTGTTCTGCCGTATCGAGATTGCTGGAAGCCTTGGCAAATTCATTTCCATCATCAAAATGTGGAGAGCCTGGTTTCAATGTCTTTTTGGTAATGGTATAACCAATTGTTCCAAAATATATAATCATCAGTAAATCTACCATCCACATAATTGAGGTCATATCAAGTACACCCATGCCTGTTTCAAAACCGGGAACCTGCATAAGGAAACTGTTAGCCGTATTTTGGGATGTGGATCCTACCAGCGTCGTTGCCCCGCCAACAATACAAGCAATCCCAGCAGGCATGATTACCATCTTAGACCTGATTTTCCCCTTGGATCCAGCTGCTACTGCTGCGATAATGGGCATCCACATGGCAATGCATCCTGAATCACTCATAAACGCACTCATCAATACACAGACAATAACAACCATGACTGTAAAAATCCGTTCATTCTGGAAGATTTTCATCTTGCTTAGAGATATTCCGATTTTTTGTGCTACCCCTGTCTGAAACAAAGCATCCCCTACAATGGTCATCCCGGCAATCATGTACACTGGAGCTGTTCCGAACCCACTATAAATAGCAGATAATTTCACACTGGGTAGAAAGATTCCCATCGCCAAAGCACACAATACGGATGTCAAAGCCATGGGAAATATCCGACCAATGAAAAAGAATCATGGTCACTACCGCAATAATCAGACAAACTGTAATTTCACTCATTTTCCCGCTCCTTCCCCATTTCGCAAAATTTTAGTAATACGTACGGTTTACCTCACCTATGTTTGTGAAGCCATCTGTTAGTTATCATAGATTATTCTGAATTTTATCGTCAATTCTTTTTAGTCCATCCGGCAATGATTTGCCAATTAAGCATTAAATCACGATACGATTCTACAACTTTTAGTTTTACAAATATTTGGATTTAGCGTATGATTGAAGAAAATACCCGCTCTGCCAAGAGGAAAATCAATATGTCTCATTGTATATATTATGCCTATTGGGGAGATCATAATGTGAATCCTCATCCCCATCTTCACGACCAATTGGAGATTTATATCAGCCTGAACAATATTGGTGATTTTTTCCTGCAGGAAAAAAAAGATATCCTTTATCAGTAGGTAGCCTGTTTTTGATCCGTCCTTTTGAAATCCATCATGGATTCTGTGGTACCAATGAAATGACCAATCGATATGCCATCCGATTCCCTTTGGAAATCTTGAAGCAACTTTCTACTTCCAATACTGATTTAGAATCCCTGTTTCAGACTGCACCCCACTCCATTCAGTTGACCCATCAAGAACTGGCACAAATCAGTGGATTGATGGAAATTTTACTCCAAGCTTCTCCGGATACCTTTGGTCAGGATATCCAGCAGAACCTCCTTCTTTTTCAATTCATCCTGGTTCTCGCCCGCATCCTTCACGCAAAGGGGACCGGTCCGTCATCCTGTTTCCGAAGAACACAACAGTCTGGTCCAGCAAATTCTCCAGTACATCCATGGACACTATCGGGAAAAAATTTCTCTGGAGGATTTGTCCGGTCATCTATATGTAAGCAAATCACGGCTATGCAAGGTATTTCGCGAGCACACCGGCTTCACCATTGGAAACTATTTAACCATGTATCGGCTGCAGACAGCCTGTTCTCTATTGGAAAAGGGAGAAAAAGTAAAAGAAGTAGGAAAAGCTGTAGGATTCCGGACATACACGCACTTTATCCGCACATTTACCTGTAAGCTGGGGCAATCGCCCAAAAAAAATTCATCAAAGCCCACACATAAAGGACTGTTACACTATGTACTGCCCCCCAATGATTAGACCTAAAGTCCAATAATTGGGGGGCAGTTTTATGATAAAAATCATCTCGCTATTAACTTCTAATTCGCTGCATTACTAACATCAGTGCCTTTAGTTTATTCATCCAATATCAAGGTTCCATTAGCATCAAATAGAACCTTCCGATAATCACTCTCCAATTCTCCTTTTTGAGGGTCCAAATTTTCCGCCAGAGCTCTGGTAGCCCAGATACAGCGCAAGTCTCCGCTACTATTGATGATGCAGAGTTTCAGATTCTCTGGAGCTATTCGCCCGGCTGCTTTTATACACGCTTTGAATACCAGCTCATCCGTATCCATGGTAGGCGGTATCCGCGCCGTAAAAGGCTTCATTCCAGTCAGAGCATTCACCACGGTCATTTTCTCATCCAAAGCATCCCGCAGACGCCGACTGATGAAATCCCCCATACCGATACCATTACCATTCCCTTCCGATTTGGCCGTCAGCGACAGAATTCCCAGTTCCGTTACATCAGGACCCACATTGGGCCGATTGTTGATGGGGCGCCCCACTACTGCCGGATCCATCCCCGTCCCAGAAATTTCCTTTCCCAACTTCCGGCAAATCAATACATCCATATGAGCAAAAAAGGAATCCTGGGCACCATAGCCTTGGCCCGATTCAAAATTTTAGGTTCTTCTTCTCTGATTTCCTTTTTTTAATACATACACGTCAGCTAACTGATCATACCCATTTTCTATGATAGCAATACCACCTACTACTTTGGTATGATTCAGAGCTGTCAACCCCACTCGTGCCATATTTTCATTGAGATAATCCGTCCCCAGACTATGAGTCATCGCTGCCCCAACATGCTTAGCCAACCCGATGGCCAGCATCTTCACAAGACCGCTCTGGTATCGCCCATAAATGGAAGTATGTGTCTTTACTCGATTCAGAAGAAGAATGCCGTCTGCTTCCCAGGCATTTTTATCCAAATATACCGGTAAATCCAGTTCCGTCCGGGCAATTTCTACCACCTCCATACTGGAAACAATAGGTGCCCCCACACTTTCCTCCGTAATCCCAAGATTCCGAAGTACTTCCACCTGACCTTCCGCCGTAGCACCTCCATGACTCCCCATGGCAGGAACGATGAAGGGTACTGCTCCCATTTCCTTCAAATATCGAACAGCTGCCCGCATCAAAGGCACGTAATCTGCAATGCCCCGACTGCCTCCTGTTATAGCAATTCGCTGTCCTGGCAGTACTGGCAAGGTAACGTCCATATAATGGTGTAAAAAGATAATTTCATAAAAATGAGCCATATGCTCATCCTTTAGGTATAATGTAAATCGACCAAAACCCACATAATACCGAGGGAGGAAAAGCAAATGGCTCAACTCAATATTACACTGGATCAGGAAGAAATACTAGCCCTTCTTTCAAAAGATCACGATGGAGCTTTCCGTCAGCTGCTCCAGGCATGCCTGAACAGGGTCCTTTTGGCAGAGTCTACCGAACAGCTTGGTGTCCAGCCCTATGAACGCTCTGAAGAGCGCAAAGACAGTCGCAATGGGACTCGTGAGCGTTCTCTTACTTTGCGTATCGGCACAATTGTTCTTACTGTTCCTCGTCATAGGAACACTCCGTTTAAAACCATGATCTTCGAGAACTATTCTCGCAGCGAGGCAGCTCTTATTGCCGTAAGCATGGCTGAGATGGTCGTCAACGGTGTCTCCACCCGCAAGGTCGAAAAAGTTGTCCAGGAGATTTGCGGGACAAGCTTCTCTAAGTCCACGGTCTCAAACCTCTGTAAGAACCTCTACAAAGACGTAGAAGCTTTCCGGACCCGTCCTCTGAACGGACCTTATCCGTTCCTGACCGTGGATGCGACATACTTCAAGGTCAGGGAAAATCATCGGATCATCTCAAGGCCTTTATGATTGCCTATGGCACAAACAGTCAAGGTGTCCGAGAAATCCTGGGCTTCGACATCTATCAGAAGAATCCACCACTACATGGATGGATTTTCTGGAAGGGCTGAAGAAGCGGGGGCTTTATGGGCCGTTGATGATCACTTCCGATGCTCATGGCGGCGTTAAGGCTGCATTGCAGCGGCAATTCCCGGAGGCTCCATGGCAGCGCTGCCAGTTCCATTTTTCCAAGAATATCGCTGAACTGGCACCTAAAAATACCAGGTTGCGCTTCGAGCTGACCTGAATGCACTTTTCAAGCAAAAACAATGCAGGAGGCCGTTCAGAAGCGAGACGATATTCTTGAATCTTATGGTGACGTTGCAGAGAGAGCGATAAAATGTCTGGAAGATGGGTTTGAAGATGCGATGACTGTACTGCTGCTACCAATAGGGATAGGCGGGCAAGGCCGTCACTTCCGCAAAGAGCTTTGCAATATGATGGCTTCCAATACGCCAGAATTTCCGAGCTCATACCAGCATAGCCCTATTTTCACGGCATATATAACTTTTATGTTTTTATTTAGTCTTTATGTTTCACTTAAAACAATAATATTATTTTCTTGCGAATTATCGCCGCATCACGGCAAAACAAGATATTTTTTGCGTTGCCCACAAAAAACATCTCCCACAAATTCATGAACGGTTTGATACCTCTCAATATGTTCACGAACTGATTTTTCACAAGTTGCTATGCAACGAGCAACATTCAATATATCATCTCTCTCAGTACCCTGCTTCCATAAAGTGCCTTTTAAAGCTTTTCCCGGACAAGTCTGGACACAAATGGAACAAGCACCACACTGGCTCTCTAAAAATGGCTCTCCGCAATGGAATGGCGCATTGGTCAATAAACTTGAAATTCTCACTGCACTGCCAAACTCGGGTGTCACTAAAAGGCAATTTTTCCCCAATCCACCCCAGTCCAGCTAAAGTAGCTACAGTTTTATGCGGTAACGGAGTGCAATAATTCTTATCTGTATGTATAACAGTTGTCGTGTTAGCTAATGCATCAAAACCATTTTTGCGGAGATACATTTCTCCGACACGTACAATATGATCCAACTGGTGGTTATATGATAAATATGTATCATAATATGCTTGTGTAGGATATTCTTCTACCATGCCGATGATTTGAGCAGGCAATGGAATCACTACTGAAATCCCTATCGGCAAAGCTGCATTAGGGAACACCTTCCAAATTGGCAACTCCGACCAATTTCGCACCCTCTCGATAAAGCAAATTTAAAAAGTTCTTTTGAAAAATGGCAATATCTTTCATTGAAATTTCTCCTCTTACTACACTTTGGCTGCTTTATAGAACAAGTTTTACTCTACTTGATGAAATTTATAGAGTAATTGGCCAATTTCATGAAAGTTCGAGTTGCTTTAGAAATATATGTACCCCGTTTCACTGCCCAGTTTATTTCTCTTACGGTAAGCGGATGGTCAATTTTATAAAAAGAACAGATTATCTGCCCTCGGCAAATATTTCACAATATCTGAGCGAACGAATAAAGCACCCATTCCTGTAGATGCGATATTCAAGGACGTCATGACCTGATCCACATAAATTTTTACCTTCATGCTGAAACCGGCATCCCTGCAAATTTGTGTAGAACGCCTGAACATATCGTTTCCCGGTTTCATTTTCACAAAAGGCGTATCTTTAAATAATTGCAAGGGGGACTGCCGGTATGGAAAGGCTCAAAAATGATTGATTGCTGATTTCTTTTGAGACAGTCTATATTGGATTAGTTGATTGTTGATTTTATAATTCTTGGGAACAGCCAAGATAATTCTTTCTGTCCGATAATAGATGTTTTTATATTTTTATCTTCATTAAGCCCTGTTTCAAGGACAAGGTCCAGTTTTCCTTGTATCAAACCATTCTGCATTTCCCCTATATTCCCTTCTGTCAAATCACATTGAACTCCGGGATCAGCATCATTGAACCTGCTGATCATATCAGGAAAAACCAAAAAGAGCAAAAATAAGAAGACCCACCCAAAGATAAGGAACCTGTCTTTAATTCATCTAAATCTTTGAAATACCGTTTCACATTGTTTTCGATTTGATAAATGGCTTTAATTGCTTCAATGTATTTTTTCCCCTGCAGGCGTTACCGTAATGGGGATAGTACTTCTATCAAAATGGCAACACCAATATCTTGTTCGGCTTTATGAATAATTTTACTCAGTGCAGGTTGACTGATAAACAAACTTTTGGCAGCTTTCGAAAAGCTTTTTTCCAGATAGACGGCATATACATAATCTATTTTTTCAAGCATCATGCTTATCCCCTCACACTTAGACTATAAAATTTTTATATTATTTTTATCTAAGCACTGAATCAATCTATTCTAACTATTATTTGTTTAATTGATTTACAACACAAAAAGATGTGCTTTTGTTTACATTTCTTCTTTATTTTCTCATATTCTATATTTAATATCAATTTGCCACACTTTATAATCTGTAGTTGTAGATATAATTTCACTACAACTCCAATATCTTATTTTTAAATTCTGCGCAACCTATTATCCTGAAGCTTTTCACAGTGTTTTGGTATAACAATCGATTCTTAAATCAATAGTTCTATTTTTTGTTATATTTTAAGGGTTCACCTATAAACTTGAAAACGATACATCCAGCAATTTTACTGAAAAATCGTTCAGCTTATAGGTGAACCTTTATTTAGACTTTTTACTTATCACCCAAGCACACCACTTTGCCATCCTTAACAATTAGAGTTTCAGTCGGAGTACCTTCATCGAAGATTACAGTAGGATTATACTGTACCATGTCGATATGAACGGTACTTCTGGCCGGTTGGCCGTAATAGAAGCCATTCCCCATTGCAATATGACAGGTGCCCCGTGCTTTCTTTTCTTCTTCAAAGTCTCCATTGAACATACATGCCGGATTCAGCCCCAATCCAATTTCTGCGATGTTGTCGCTGTCTTTGACTTCGGCGATTTGGCGTCTGATTTCTTTGCAAATCTTAGGATCACCGCCAACTACTTCTACGATACGGCCGCCTTCGATACGTAATTCAACCGGAGTATTGGGACATCCATAATAGCAGATAGGTCCATCGATAACCAGTTTGCCATGGGTGGTACCGATAACAGGGCCCAGAGAAACTTCTCCATCGGACCAAGCCATTGCATCGCCCGGATTCCGTGCAATACCGCATTCGATGATCGGTTCCATCTGGTTCATTTCCATATACAGGTCAGTACCTGCAGGAGTGGTTACATGAGCCGTCTTCTTTCCTCTCCAAATAGCCTGCAGCCGTTCTCCATCTTTATAAACCTGTTCATAATCCGCCAAAGCCCCGCCACGGGTAAAGTTGTCGATGCTCCGCAGGCAGATAGACACTTCGCGCAGTTTCTTCTGGTTGATCAGTTCCTTCAGATGGTTGTTGTAAATGGCAGCTCCAGAAGCTGTCGTCATTCCCACAAATACATCGCAGGCATCCATTCCCAGCTCAAGAGATTTCGGGAAAATCGTTGCTTTGTCTTTTCCACGGATCGGCATCATGTAAACACCATATTCGGCTCCGCAGTTCAAAGCGGCAGCAGCCATAGCCTGGGTCATCCGTTCATCAGTCTGAGGGTCCACAACAATCAGGACTTCTTCACCCGGTTTCACTGCCATCAGGTTCCCCAGGATATACTGTGCTCTTTCCATGCATTCGATCACTCTGTTGTCTGCCATAATCAATCTCTCCTTTTCCATAAATCTTTTGATGAAACTAAAATCTTCGCGTTACCATCCTTAATCTGATATCTTTTTTCCTTCCATCACCTGCCCAATCTCATGATCTTGTATAAAAAGGTTCATTAAACAGCTTCATCATCATGTACAGGACTTTGGCCCACTAGTGACAGATCCTCAAATTTCTTGTGGTCCAGGTCGTGCTGCATATTGGAAATACAGACCGTTGCCACAAGATCCCCCACCGAGTTGGTGGCTGTATGGATTTGATCGACGATCCGGTAAATCCCGGCGACCAGAGAATAACCATCCAGCGGAAGTCCCATCTGTGTCATCAGAGTCAAACTGATGACCAGGCCGATCTGCGGAGTGGCTGCACACCCTACACTGAGGAAGGTTGCCTGTACACAAAGCAGGATTTGTTGAGGAAGGCTTAAATCAACGCCATACAGCTGTGCTGCGAAAAGAATCACTACAGCAAAGTAAGCACAGGTACCATTCATTTGGGCGGTACACCCCAACGGAAGGATAAAACTGGAAATGTCTTTCGGTGCGCCCATTTTATTAGAGCAATGTCCATGGAAACGGGTAACGCCGCACTAGAAGTGCAGGTACTGAAAGCAATCAGGCAGCTGGGAAATGCTTTCTTCCAGAAAGTAACGACATTTACACGGGCTACGAAAGCCAACAGCAATGTATAAACACCGAATGTCGTCGTCAAACAAGCCAGATAGTCTGTTAAAATAAATTTCAAGACAGGGCCAAAGATTGCCGTACCGTATTTAGTCATCGTCGTCGACATCAGTCCGAATACCCCGACCGGGATGATTGCGATTACATAATCAACGATTTTAAACATGACCATGGATAACATATTAAAGATTTTTCCCAATGGTTCTGCTTTTTTACCCAATGCGATGATAGCAAATCCGATGAACAGAGAGAACACGATAATTTGCATCATGGATCCACTAGTTAAGGATTCAAAGGGGTTGGACGGGATAAAGTCTAAAATCGTCTGGTACATTCCCGGCAATTCTTTTGCCTTAACACCTCCGGAAACCGTTCCCAGCTGGAGGCCTTTTCCCGGTTGGATCAAATTGACCCAGAACAAACCAATCATTGCCGAAATCATCCCAGTTGCCAGGAACCAAATAATTGTTGTAACTCCGACACTTTTAAGTTTGTTGATATCTCCCAGAGATAATGCCGCATCTACGATGCAGAAGAATACCAGAGGTACAACAACCATCTTGATCAATTTGATGAAGAAATCTCCAAGAAATTGCAAGAACGGTAAAATATATCCATTGATAATCGGGTTATGTGTGCCACCCATCATATTCAATACATACCCGAAGGCAATCCCAATTCCCAACGCAATGAAAATCCTGCCGTATAATGGGATACCCTTTTTCTGAGTTTCAGCCGCCATTTTCGTTCCTCCTCTCTCCGCCTGTTTCTAATCCTCTCCCCATGAGGTTTGATTTCATGATATAGTATTCTCACTTTTCAATCAAAAACATATGTAAGATAGGAATAGTCCATAACCAGCGAGTTATAGAATGCTACATAAAAGAGACTTAACAACACCTATTATTTGGTCTCATTCACACTTAGTGAAAGAGCTGCCCCCAATTGTTAGACCTAAAATCTAACGATTGGGGGCAGCTCAAAAAGAACTTTCATAACTCCATTTTTTAATTTTTTTGAATCCAATTTATTGCAAGAAGTAAATAGCACTGACTATAAGTTACTCTCGCGATATGACTTTATAATATATCTACTTTTTTTATGGTAAAAAATTGCAATAACAAGTTGGACACCCTCCGCTAGGCAGTAGCCTGGTAGATTCGGTCGATTTCCTCCTCAAAGATTTCATCCGGGGGCTTGTAACCCAGGACCTTCCTTGGGAGGCAGTTACACCAGGTCTCCACATCGGAGATCTGCTGATCGGTAAAGTCATCAATCCGCTTACCCTTTGGTATGAACCTTCTGATCAGGCCGTTATGCCGCTCTACGGTTGACGTGTAGGGATGAGCATAGTAGACAAGCGTATCAGCCATCTTCTCAAGCTCTGAAAGGTCGGCGAATTCCGAACCATTATCGGTCGTGATTGTTTTGAACACTTCACTGAAGTGTTCGATGTAAGTCTCCTGAAGCTGTTTGCTTGCCTCCATGACACACCCTGATGTCTTATCTGCAATCGGAAGCATCAGGAACTCACGGCTTTTGCGTTCAGCAAGAGTGAGCAGGAGCTGATCATCCCGGGTCTTAGCGCCCAATACGAGGTCACATTCCCAGTGCCCAAATTCCTCACGGGATTCGATCTCCCTTGGACGTTCCTCAATGCTGCGGCCTAGCTTTTTCTTATTGATCCGAGATCTATGTTTCTTGGACTTACGCTTCAGCTTTTCGGGAAGGTTATGGTTCCTGATGCCAATGAAGCCAAACTCAACATAGCAGTAAAGTGTTTAAGCACATAATGCAGGAATGCTGATTTGATCAGGAAGTCATAATGCCGACGACTGTATTTTCGTGGTCTTCATAGGCTTTCTGGCCAAAAGGCGATATAAATTTTTATAAAGAAGGAGCCATAAACGTTTGCCAATATGAATTGGTAACCTTTCACAGCTCCCTTACGACTTTCCTTTACTATTTTTGATGTAGGTATTTTTTCTCCAAATATCGTAAAAACGGCCGAGCATCCAATCGATTTCCCGTAAGACGCTGTATCATTTCCGTACCGGTAAACATACACCCATACTGCCGAATATGCTCATCCAGCCATGGATTCAGGCGCTTAAAATTTCCAAAGTCAGATCTTTTTCATAATCAGGGAGATCCTGCTGCAGCCGTTCCAAGATCTGCCCATCATAGATATTCCCCAGGGGCATAACTCTGGAAATACCCAATATAATCTCCTGCCCAATGCATATCCTGGAGAATCCCTTCCGTGTCATTGGCCGGCTTCACGCCCAGCCATTTCCCATATCCTTCGTTCCAGGCATCCCGCAGTTCTTCCGCAGTTATCTTTCCTGCAAAGACATCCCGCTCCAGTTCGAACCGCAGGATGGCGTGGAGGCTGTAGGTCACTTCATCTGCAGAAATCCGCCGGGGAGAAGGCTTGACTCGATTGATAGCCCGGTAGAACGTTTTCTCGGTCACATCCCGGTAGCGAGGAAACTCCTGCTGCAGCAGGGGATAGTAATGCGTCCAATAGCCCCTGTTCCGGGCCACCATATTTTCGTTGAAGCGGGACATGGCTTCATGGAAGCCACCTTCGATGCCTCCCCACAGGTCTGCCTCATTGACTTCTGCATTGCCCCTGTGGCATACATGGCATGGCCGGCTTCATGCATACAGGTAAAGATCAGTGCCAGGCTCCCATTCCGATAGGTAGAGATGCGGGAATCCCGAGTACCTAGGAAAGAAGTAAAGCCATGAACCACTTGGTCGTTGAAATGACCCTTGTTCGGATTGTACCCGCTTTCATAAGCCAACCGATGGGCAAAGGCTTCCATCTGCTCCGGATTCTCCTGCTGCTCTAAGAAACCATTCTCCGGGCTATTTTGTGCATCCAGCGAAAGCTCCCCAGCAGCTGGCGGATTCCCTTCTTCAATACCATGAACTGTTCACTGACTTCTCGGCAGTCCAATCCTTCGTCCGTCATCCCCACCAAGGTATCAAAAGCAGGCTGTCCCGGTTCGATTTTTTCTGCAATCTGCTTTTTCAATTGGAAAGCCTGTTCCAGCCAAGGTCTGAAAATATGGTAATCCTGCCGTTTCCTGGCTTCCTGCCATTTCTGCATCAAAGTAACACGCAAAAGGTTGTACTGTTCCAGGATTTTTCGGGGCATCCGCACCGCATTGCGGTACCGGAACAGAAACAGGCGGACCAAGCCTCTTTCCAAATCAGAATCAATGTTCTGCCAATCCCTCCCGAAAAATAAGCAAAAGCTTCTGAGGCCCCAGGAGATGCAAACAGGGCATTTTTCTGATCGGCGACAAACGAGCCCACCTGCTGTCGATAGGCAGCCCCTTCCGGAGGAAGCGCAGACCACTGATCCAGTTCGAATAGGGATTCAATGGATTTGTAACAGCGGAACGCATGATTCAGTTCTTTCACCACAGCAAGCTGTTCCTGGTATCCCATCTCGTCTCCTCCTCTCAGTGCAGGTATACGCCGGCTCCCGGTCCCAACGGAAGATTGAACGCCATCCATACACAGACTTATACGATCCAGACCAAGAGGAAAGCAATGGAGTACGGCAGCATCAGGGAGATAATGGTTCCGATCCCGGTTTCTTTATTGTATTTCTGGGCCATCCCAATGACGATGGGCAAATAGGGATAAATCGGGTAATGGGATTGGAACAAGAATCCCCGATCCGATACACCACCTGGGCAAATGCCGGGGGAATATCCCAACAGCATGAACATGGGTACAAAAATGGGCGCAAAGATATACCATTTGGCCGAGCCGCTGGTCATGACAAAATTTACCAGGATTGTCAGCAAAATCATACCAAGGACCAGCGGGATCCCCGTAAAGCCCGCATTCTTCAGGGCATCGGCTGCATTGACAGCAATGACCATCCCCAGATTGGTATACCCAAACATGGCAATGAATTGGGCAATGACAAACACAAGGACAATATACCCCGTCAGAGACCGCAGGGAATCTGCCATCATGACCGGGACCTGATTCATATCTTTGATGGTACCCACCGTTTTACCATAGACAATGCCAGCCAGCACAAAATAGAGGATCAGGATGGGAACCAACCCATTGATGAAGGGAGAATTGATGAGGCTACCACCCTTCCCGCGCAACAGGCCGTTTTCCGGCACCAAGCACAACAGCAGGAGGAACAGGAAAAAATTGTGAACAAACCGGTCTTCCGCAAGCCTTTGCTTTCCATATCAGTGATCTGCCGTTCTTCCGCTTTTTCCGTTCCCTGGTACACACCCAGCCGGGGCGTAATGATCTGGTCATTCACAAAGACACCCACGGCCGTCAGTGTGAAGCAGGAAATAATCATAAAATACCAGTTGATAGCCGGAGTCAGCGTGACAGAAGGATCAATCAGCTGAGCAGCCTGCTCCGTGACTCCATACAGCAGTGCATCGATTCCCGTAAGGATCACCGCAGCCGTAAATCCCGCATTGGTAGCTGCATAACCAGCGATCAATCCTGCCAGAGGATTTTTCCCCACTGCCTGAAACGCCGCTGCAGCCAAGGCCGGTACAACAATGATAGAAGCTTCGGAAGCAATGCTGCCGTTGATCCCCAAAAATAGGACCGTGGCGCTCAACGCCCACAGGGGAACACCCAAGATAGCTTTTCTCATGAACGTAGTCAAAAGACCAGCTCCCTCTGCCAGGCCAATGGCCATCTGCATGGCAAGTACAAGCCCCAGCGGAGCAAAATTAGAAAAATTCTTCAGCATATTCTGGAGCAGCCAGACCAAACCGTCCCCTGCTGATGATGCTGCACAGCCACGACCTTGCCAGTCGTCGGATTGGTTACCTGGACCCCCATTCCAGCTAGGACAGCTGACAATATCATCAAGGCTCCTGTTATGTAAAGAAAAAGGATAAACGGATGGGGCAACGCATTCCCGATTCGCTCAATGGTACCTAAAAGCCCTTCATTTTGGGTGCTGCAGCATTTTCAGACACATTCTTCCCTGCCGCTTTCATAAACATCCCTTCTTCGCTCATTTTTTTAAATATGACCGCGGTCATATTTATACTTTGATTATAGTGCAGGGGACTCCTTGTGTCAATTTCCTAGATAAGTCGGTTTTAAAAAAATCATTTTTGAAAACCTTGCAGCAATGCGTCCGTAAAATCCTTTGTCTCTTTCCGCAAATCGAAATTCCCATTTTCCATGGTCCATTCATAAAATACCCCTCTGATGGCACGAATCAGCCAGATAGTCATTGTGTGAGAGGTCCACTTGCGGCGAAAGATCTTTTTGTTCCTGCCCTTGTTCAAAAAAATGTTTGAAAAGTTGATAAAGTGGACGATGGTAATCCATTTCTTCCTGCTCTTCTGGATTTTTATGCAACTGTTGGATATATAAAACCCGTATCAGATCCACGCCGATGATTTCACAGGTAAAGCGGCAAGATTCTCCAATCAAAATCTGGATTGCCGTCAGCGGCGAACTAGAAGATGGCAGCCGGGCTGCCGTTTCTTCATACGTATCATCATAGTAATGGAGCATTTCGGTAACCACAGCTGCTTTAGAGGGGAAATGGATATAGAACGTCCCCTTGGCCGTCCCTGCTTCCCGGGCGATTTCACTGATGGAAACATTCTCGTACCCTTTTTTCGCGGAAAAGCCGGAGAGCCGTTGTATAAAGCTCCATTTTAGTCTTATCTCCTTTCGTCTTTCTGTGCTTCCTTTTTGTCAGTTCTTCTATTTGACGCAACATAACGGCCCCCTGTTTCCTTATATTTTTTATATTAGTATAACAGATAGAAAATAGTACGGGAAACCGCCTGACTGGCCCAAAAAGCAAAAACGGGGCTGCAGAAGCATCGGTTTTATTCGCCGATAGCTTCTGCAGCCCTCTTGCATAGGGAACGCTGTACGGTCTTTTTCTCAGTGCACAAACAAGAACGGACAGGATATATACCACAATGATGGTGGTGATCCCCATGACGCCAGTCATACCGGTCTGGCATTTATAGGCCTGGGAAGTACTCATATCCGAGAACTGGGAGACCACCCAGAAATAGGAATCATTGGCATGGGAAACGGTCATGGAACCGGCCCCGATGGCCATGATGATCAGCACCCGGCCCAGAGGAGAGGTGAAGCCCATGGCCCCCAGCATAGGAGCCACCATGGCGGATGTGGTGATCATGGCCACTGTGGAGGCCCCCCATAGCGCATTTCAGCAGTGCTGCGATGATAAAGGGCAGGAACACCCCTACCCCCATGCCCATTAGAGAAGAGCTGATGACATCGGCAATGGGGAGCTTCTGGATGATGGCCCCAAAGGACCCCTTAAGCCCCAGTAATGGCCAGGATCCCTGCAGAACTGGTGACCCCTTCCGTCACCCAGTCCAGCACATTTTTTCTGTTCACTGCCGGGGATCAGGGTCATGGCCAGGAACACCCCCAGCACCAGGGCGATCACCGGGTTCCCCGATGAAGGACAGGAAATATTTCAGAGCCCCGTTCCCCCAGCGGATGGGATGGGGAAATCCCCTACGGATTTCAAAGCAATCAGGATGATCGGCACCAGGATGGGCGAGAAGCTGTGCAGGGCACCGGGCAGTCGTCCGTATTTTTCCAGCAGTTCTTCCACGGTGAATTCCGGATTGGCCGGGATGTCGATTTTGGAAGAGATGTACTTGGCATACAGGTACGCCGCCAGGGTGGCCGGAATGGATACCAGCAGCCCCACCAGGATGGTCAGCCCCAGATCCGCGTCCAGGGTACCGGCCATGGCAATGGGCCCAGGGGTGGGCGGCACCAGGCAGTGGGTGGCATACAACCCGCCGGAAAGGGCCGTGGCCATCACAGCCAGGGATACGTTGGACCGGTCAGCCAGGGCCCGGGAAATGGGGCTCAGGATGACAAACCCGGAATCACAGAACACCGGGATACCGGTCACATACCCGGTAATGGCCATGGTCAGCACGCTCCGGCTTTTGCCCACGATACCCAGGATGGTATTGGCCATGGTCAGGGGCTGCACCGGTCTTTTCAGGATCGTACCAATGATGGTCCCGCACAGGATCACGATACCGATGTTCCCCATGATACTGCCGAACCCGTTCTTCACGATGACGATGACTTTTTCTGACGGGATCCCGCACACCAGCCCCACCAGGATCGAGATGACCGTCATCACGATGAAGGGGGTGCATATTGAATTTCTGGATGGCCAGGATCATGAGCAAGACGGCTATGAAGATAACCGCAAAGTAAAACATAAAACTCCCTCCCTTTTATTTTTCTTCCCGTGTACTTGTAAAAAGGATGATCTGTATCAGGAACTCCCGCTCAAAAGGCGGTGGCTTCTTCCAGCTGCAGCACCTCGTACAACCGTTTCAGCCGGTACTGCAACGTATTCTTGTGGATGCCCAGACGTTCAGCCGCCCGCTGCACGGCACCCTGTTCCTCGTAGTAACATCGGGCCGTCTCCAGCAGCTGCCGCCACTGGTGTTCCGTCACCTGCTTCTTCCCCCGCTCTATGGCCTGCCGGGCAAAGGCCGCACCGCCATGGCTCTCCAACCGTTCCAGCAGGTAACGCATCCGGACCCGGGATCTTCCACGAACTGCAGCCGTTTCACCGGCCGTTCCAGAAGCGTTTCCAATTGATGCCGGGCTTCCGGCAGTTCCTCCGGCCCGTGGCACAGCTGGCTGATGACCAGCGTGCAGCCCTTATCCAGAAGGGCCCGGTGCATCACCTGATACAGCAGCCCTTTGGCCGCCCGTACCGGATGGAACAGGGCCTCCTCTTCCTCTTTCTTCAGCGAATGGAGCACCAGCAGCTGCTGGTCCACTTCCCCGTACAGGGTATCCTGTTTCCGGCCCTTCCCCGGCAGCAGCCACTCCTCCAGCTGGTCTGCCAGGTTCCTGCGGGCCGCCGGTCCGTTCTCGCCGGTCCAGCGCAACCCCCAGCAGCACCAGGGGATACGTGAGATGGATTCCCAGCCGGTGCAGCAGGTCGTCCCGCTCCTCCTGGTCTTCCGGCCGCTCGGCCAGCAGCAGCTGCAGCAGCCGGCGGGACAGCTCCCGGCGATACGTCTTTTTCCCGGAACCAGGACTGCTGGCGGAAGAACTGGGTCACATACACCCGAAGCAGATTCGCTGCCTCCCGGATTTCCGTTTCTTTGCCGAACAGGCCCACCACGCCGATCAGCTTGCCCTGGTCGATGATGGGCAGGTTCGCGCCCTCTTTCGCTCCCGGATAGTCCTTCACGTTCTCGCTGTCGATAATCACCGACTTGCCCGTTTCTGCCACCAGCCGGGCCCCATGGTGGTACGTCCCGATCCGCTCCTTTTCCGTAGAAGCGATGATGGTCCCGTCCAGATCCATGATATTGATGGTCCGGTTGCTCACCAGGGGCGACGTGGCCTCCACGAACGCCTGGGCCAATTCCGCGAACCCCGGCTGTTTCAGCATACCCATGCCCTCACCTCATTCCAGGAACAGAGAATCTCCGGCGCCCAGGTACACCGCATGGAGCTCCGGCACTTCTGTCACCAGCTGCCGGAACCGTTCCCCGGTGCAGTGGTTGAATCCGATGAATTGCATGCCAAAACCCTTCATCGCTTCCAGGGTCTTCCGGATCCGATTCTCATCCGCTTCCATCAGATGGGTACCGCCCGCCACGCCGATGATGGGCTGGTGGAACCGGTCCTCCACCGTGGAAAGGATGTTCAAAATGCCCGGATGGGGAACACCCTACCAGCACGAACAGACCTTCCTTCAGCTGGTGCACCAAGCAGATCTCATCATTAAAATGGTCCGGCTTCCAGCCATCTCCGTCCCGCAGTTGAAAACGCTCCGGAATCGTCTCGAAGGCATAGCGCCGGGTGAAGTTCCCCGCCAGGTACACCCCTCCGCCAGCTTCAGCAGGCCGTCACATTCCACATGGCGGATGCCCTTTTCCTTCAGGTAGCCCTCATCGAACCCGGTGCCCAGGTACGTGGCCCGGATGTCCTCCACCCCATACTTTTCCAGGAAGTACCCCTTCCCCGTAACCAGGGGCGCCTTCAGCCCCGCGTCCACAAAGGCCGGGTATCCGCCGGCATGGTCATAATGGCCATGGCTGCCGATGGCGTACTGGATCTCCGACAGCGGGATGTCCAGCTTCCGGGCGTTGGCCAGGGTATCCTTCCCCCCGGCCCGAAGTCGAACAGCACCTTCAGGGTGGGGAATTCTGCATAGAAAAAAGCCCATGCTCCGAAATCAGGCCATGGTTCTCCCCGCCCCGGTTGTCCATCACCGTAACCAGCTTCATCCTATCACCTCATATCTGCTTTGGATTTGAATAGTAAGAAAAGTGTAACTCTTTCTTTATTCATTATAGCAGGTCTGGCAGGTTGTTCATTGGTATGAAAAACAAATTTTATAGTTTTATATTGGTCAATTACCATTTATTTCGGGTTTCAGTACAATAGAGACCCCCACCACCCACCCCACTTTGTTTGCGTAGGGGCTCGCCAGAGGCCTGCAACGCAGGCCGTCGGCAAGCCCGCCCCGAACGCCGGGTGTGCGGGCGCAACGCCGTGAGTGTGCGGGCGAACGTACTCTCATCCCATAAATTTTAATTGTTTAAAAACAGTCGATACCTTTACAAGATTCCTTTGCCTTCCTTTGGAGCCCTATTGATATCTATCAATAGGCCCATTTATGATTTCTATATTAGACGAACAAAAATATACAATATATAATAAATTTATGATTTTTTTACTATTTTTATATCGTTCATACACAGGAGGAATACGATGATTGATTTGAGAAGTGACACGCTGACAATTCCGGACCGTTCCATGCTGGAAACCATCCTTACGGCTCCTCTGGGGGATGATGGCCGCCTGGATGATGAGGGTCGCGGAGAAGACCCTACCGTCAACAAACTGGAAGATATGTCCGCTGCCCTGGTGGGCAAACAAGCCGGTCTGTTATGCACTTCCGGTACTATGGGCAACCAGGCTGCCGTACTCACCTGGTGCCGCCCTGAGATACGGTACTGGTCAATGACCTGCAGCATCTCGACCGCAGCGAAAAACGGCCTTCGATCCTCGTTTTGGACAAATGAAAAAGCCGTTTACCATTTGATGAAAACTTCCAGCCTGCTACAGAGGAAATCGAAGACCAGTTCAGAACAGGTTCCATCAAACTGTTGTGTTTGGAAAACACCCACAACTATACCGGTGGCACCTGTATTACGGAAGCCAGCCTGAAAAAAAGATTTACGATCTGTCTCAAAAATACTATATTCCCGTCCATATGGATGGAGCTCGCCTATTCAACGCTGCCTTGTATCTTAAAGTCCCCGTCAGCCAGCTCTGTCAGTACGTAGATTCTGTGCAATTCTGTTTTTCCAAAGGTCTGGGAGCGCCTGTTGGCTCCGTACTGTGCGGAAGCAAAGAGTTCATCAAAGCTGCCAAAGAGACCCGAAAACTAATGGGTGGCGCCATGCGCCAGGCAGGGATCATTGCAGCTCCGCCATCTATGCCCTGGAACATAACATTCCCCGTCTGCAGGAAGACCATGACAATTGCGCCACCTGTGCAGCCCAGTTACAAAATCTGAAAAAGGTCATTGTCCAAAAGATGTCCAAACCAATATCCTCATGCTGGATGTTGCCCAGACAGGCATCACCCCCCAGGAATTCTGTGCCCGCGCCAAAGCCAAAGGGCTGTGGATCCGGCCCATCATCAACACTTCAGTCCGTCTTGTTTTCTATAAAGGCATCACCCGGCAGGACGCTCTCAACGCTGCAGCTATCATCCGGGAACTGGATGCCGAGCTGTAAAACATCTAATTTTTCCAAAGGAGTTGATTGTATGGTCATCCACGGTAAGAAAATATCCCTGACAACACAGATTTTCACCGCCATGGTCCTGGGGTCCCTTGCCGGTCTCATAGGTGGAAAAGCCATGGTCCAGCTGGATTTCATCGGCGATATCTGGCTGAACTGCATCAAAATGATTTTAATCCCCATGGTCGTCTGCACCATTGTGACCGGGATCATCTCTCAAGATAACCTGACTTCCCTGAAACGTGTCAGCCGCCGGATCATCGCCTACTATGTCATCACCACCGTCCTGGCCTGCATTGTGGGGTTGGCAGTCGCCACCCTGTTGCAGCCCGGCCATTTCGCCAACTTTGCAGGACTAGCAAGCAAAAAAGTAACCGGCAATATCGACATTACCTTTGCCGGCTTCCTGAAAGATCTCTTTTCCACCAATATTATTGCCTCTTTTGCCAAAGGCAACATTGTACAAACCCTTGTGATTTCCATTCTTCTGGGGGTTGCCATCTTGAAGATGAAGAACCAGGAGCACAAAACAACCATCAAAAAAGTATTCGAAGCCGCAAACTCCATGATTTTCTCTCTGATTAACATGATCATGCAGGTGTCTCCCATTGGGATTTTCTTTTTTTTAATGGGCAGTTCCTTCGGGAAATACGGCGCCGGTATCTTCACCAGTATGGCTGTCCTGGTAGGAACCTATTATGCAGCCTGCCTGGCCCATGTATTAATCGTCTATGGCGGCTTCCTGCTGGTTTTTTGTCCATATCAATCCCTTCAAATTCCTGAAGGACAGCGCGGAATTATGGATCTACACGTTATCCACCTGTAGTTCCATTGCCTCCATCCCCATCAACATCTAAGTAGCCAAAGAAAAATTTGGCATTCCGGAGAAGATTTCCGGTTTCACCATCCCCCTGGGCTCCCAGATGAATACCGATGGTTCCGTACTGCTGTATGCCTGTGTCATCCTGTTCATCTGTCAGATGGTCGGTCAACACATGTCCCTGCCGCAATTGATCAATGTCATCTTCATTTCCACCATCATGTCCATGGGTGGTGGCGGCATTCCCGGCAGCGGGATTGTGAAAAACTGATGGTCGTTGTACAAGCCGTGGGCCTGCCCATTGAAGTCGTAGGGGTCATCGCCGCTTTCTATCGTCTGTTCGACATGGGGACCACCACCAACAACTGCCTGGGTGACTTGGTAGGTACCGTCATTGTAGGGAAAGCAGAAGAAAAAAAGCAGCAAAGGTCAATAAGACCACTGGAAATAAAAGCTGCCTCCATTATATAATGGGGGCAGTTTTTTATATGGGAGGAAGGCCATGTTCCGCTATATTGATTATATTTTCACCGTATACAAAGAAAAGAGTTTCAGCCGTGCCGCAAAGAAGCTGCATATCTCCCAATCCGCCCTCAGCACCACCGTCCGAAAAGCAGAACGGGAAATCGGACCCCGATTTTCAACCGAAAAACTACACCCATCAGTTTAACGGTCTTTGGCCGCAAATACATCCAAGCAGCCCAGACCCTCTATTTATTGAGGAATGACCTGGAGCATTACATTTCAGAAATGAAGACATCGGTAAAGGGGCAGAGTTGCCATCGGTGCCAGCAGTTTCTTTTCCACCTATCTGCTTGCCGATGCCATTTCAGAGTTCCGCAAAAGAATTCCCCGAGGTCAAGATCGAACTGTTCGAAAACGTCACACCCTATCTGCAAAAAAAAGGTTGGACAGCCAGTTCATCGACCTGATGATTACCAATCCCCGGATGGACCGGTCCCGGTATCGCAGTCTGCGTCTTTTCGATGATCACCTGTATGTCATGGTTCTTCCCAAATTCTGTCCGGAGCCGGTTCCCCTGAAGAAGCAGGCCGACTTTCAGAAAATCGGAACTGCCGCAGAAGATGGGCTTCCTGCGATTTCTCTGAAGCTTTCGGCCAAACACCCTTCCTGCTGCTGCGGGAAGGAAACAATCTTCGCCGCTGCACTGATGAATTGTTTCATGAAGCCAGTATCCTCCACCTGTCGTATTGGAAGTGGACCAGACAAATACTCTGTATTCCATGGCAAGGCTGGGTATGAGAGCGGCCGTCGTGGGAGCTTCTAATCTGAAAAATGGTTCACCCGGGTGACGCCCTCTTCTTCCGCCTGGGAAGGCCACATGGCAGAACAGGGGTACCTACGCCAATTTCCTGCGCAACCGGATTTTAACACCAGCACTGGAACGGTTTTTGGAAAGTCTGCAGCAGCAGTGCCAGAATCGGGAGATATGAAGATCTATCAAAAAACAAGAGGACTTGTGAACCAGATTATTCACAAGCCCTCTTGTTTTCATTCTTCAAATTTTATGACTCAATGTTTCCGATGCTTAGCCAGCTGAATAGCATAGGAAATGGCATTCTGCAGGCTCAGTTCATTGGCCCCGCCATTACCGGCATGTCCAAACCCGGTACCATGATCCACACTGGCACGGATAATAGGAAGTCCCAGGGTGATATTCACCCCGCCACAGCATCCCAATGGCCCAGTTTATGGTTATATACACGAAGCCTTTTCACCTTCAGAGGGATATGGCCCTGATCATGGTACATGCAGACTACGATATCGTACCAGCCGCCCAGAGCCTTGGAGAATACCGTATCAGGCGGGGTCGGTTTCTTATCCGGGATGCAGATACCTTCAGCCATGGCTTCATCGATGGCCGCTGGATTTCATCGATTTCTTCCCGGCCAAACAGACCACCTTCACCGCAGTGAGGGTTCAGCCCAGCCACAGCGATTTTCGGTTTCTCGATGCCCAGCGCCTTGCAGCCTTCGTTGGCAATCCGGATGACTTCCAGTACACGAGGTTTCTTTACCCGCTCAATGGCTTCCCGCAGGGAAACGTGGGTGGAAACATGGACCACACGCAGGTTATCATGAGCCAGCATCATGGTGTAATGTTTCGTATGGGTGTATTCCGCATAAATTTCCGTATGGCCGGAATAATGATGCCCTGCCATGTTGATGGCTTCTTTGCTCAGAGCATTGGTCACCGTGGCGTCCACTTCATTCTTCATCGCCATATCAATGACTTTGATGACATACTGGAAGGCCGCTTCGCCACCCAATTTGCAGGCACCGATATGGAAAGGAGCCGGTTTCCCGTTCTCCACATTATGAGGGATCTGTTCCGGTTTGATCAGTCCCAGGTCGATCAGATCAATGGTACCCGGTTCGAACAACGCCTCCGATACTTCTTTGATCACATGCAGTTTTTCCTTCAGGCCAGAAACCTGTTCCGCCACCTGGATGGCATATTCCATGCAGGAAGCATCCCCTACCACCAGCGGACGGCAGGTATCATACAGTTCCGGCTTAGCCAGCGCTTTTACCGTAATTTCCGGGCCATTCCCAAAAGGATCCCCCATGGTAATCGCAACAATCGGTTTTTCATTCATTTTCTTTTCCTCCTATCATCGAGAACTTATTACCCATAAATTATTGAAGCATCAAGCAATTGGTATCCCTTAAAAATATACCATCTTTTTACTTACCTTTCATCATTCTCTTACAGGATTTCCTGATAGATTTTACGGGCATCCTCCGGTGTTACTTCCCGCCGGTTATTCACCAGCAACCGGGTCACCTGCATACCCGATTCCACTAATTGTTCCAAATCGCTGGCCGGTACCCCGAAGCTCTTTAGGCTGGTAGGGATATCCAGATGTTTCACGATTTTCTCCAACCGCCCGATGACCCAGGCACTCTTTTCTTCCGGTGTTGCAGCACTTTTCACTGCATCATGGCAGCACCGGTCATAAATCTGGGCAAAGCTTTCCTTGCAGACCGGTTCATTGAAATGCATCACCGGCACCAGCAGGATGGCATTGGATACACCATGAGGAATATGATATTTTCCCCAGAGGATAACTCAGGGCATGGACTGCCGTTGTTCCGGAAGCGGTAATGGCCACCCCACCATAAAAAGCCGCTATCTGCATCTTATTTTTTTTGCATCCATAGCTTCCGGATTTTCGCAGGCCTCTTCAATATATTGGCCAAGATCAAATCCAGAGCTTCAAGAGCATACGTATTGCTGAAAGGGTTGGCTTTATTGCTGGTAAAACATTCAATGGCATGGCACAAGGCATCCACCCCGGTGGAAGCCGCAATCTTCCGAGGCAGATGTTTGATCATCCGGGTATCCAGTAGCACATAGTCTGCAATCATGTTTTCATTGACGATACCCACCTTCAATTCCCGTTCTGGAACAGCTACAATGGCGTTGGGTGTTACTTCGGCCCCGCTGCCGGCCGTGGTGGGAATCAGTGCAATGGGCACGCATTTCTTACCCCGGCCTGGATCATCCAGCAATTCCTTGACCCCGTAATCATCCGTTGTCAATATACTGGCTAATTTGGCCGCATCCATGACACTGCCACCGCCGCAGCCAACAATAAAATCGGCTCCGGTATGTTTGAACTGGTCGATGACTTTCTGTACGGCCATATAGCTGGGTTCAGAGGGCAGGTCATCAAAGACTTCATACTCCACACCGGCTTTTTCAATGGCCTTGCGAGGAAGTTCAAACAGTTCACTTTTTTTATATGGGGCCCCTATGAACAAAGCCACTTTTTTATATCTATTCTGTTGGATGATTTCTGTCAGTTTCGAAATGGCATCGACTCCGCCATAAACGACAGAAGGCATCCGTAACGCATATTGTTCCAGCATGATGCTTAACCCTTTCTCCCCAGTTTTTCCAGCAATTGGACCAACAAGTCAGGGTCCCCAAATCCTCCGGATTTAGAAATCAAAGGCTGTTCTTTTCCATCGATGGTCACTGTAGAAAGTACGGTTCCGTAAACAATTCCTGGATGGGCGTAATTCCTCCGATATCCAAGGCACGGATCATACCCATCAAAATATCGCCACCGGTCACCATAACCGTTGCATCTAAGCCATTTTCAAATAACCCCTGCAGAAGCTCACCCATGGCTTTGGGGAATCTGCTGTTGGATATCATCGAAATCCATTCCCTGTGTTTTTGCATATTCTGCCACTGAAACTTCACCGGAATATCATTCGTATCGATGATGCAGTTTTTCCCTTTGCTGCAGCGCATTTGACCATTGCCTGATCGATTCTTTTTCCCTGCTCTGATTCAAACCAATGGGGTGTCAGGCTCTGTTCTGGTTTCACCCGAAAATAGGTAAATTTCCCGCTATCCACAGCTTCTTTCACTTGTTTTTCTCGTAATAGGATTTACGGAACCGCAAACCAGTAAAAATGCTTTTTTCGAAGGAATCGGATGTTTTTTCTTTTGTTCAAAGCGCAGGAGAGGCGAGAGATGGGAAGCAAAGCCGGCACAACCAGCCAGCAAATTGAGTTTCCCCCTTGCCTGTAACATCTGAGGCAATTTTTTTTTCTATATCTGCATCCGTCTCAGCATCATAAACGAAAATCCCGCTTTCCTCTGAAGGTTCTTTTTCCTTCAGGAACAACAAATACCGGCAGTTCGGTTTTGCTCGTGGATGATTTCCTTTACAGATGAGAATTTTACCGGATTGAACGGGTCCTTACCAAATACACTTTCAGCAACAGGTGTTCCATCAATGAAATGGATCCCGTTTTTTGTATAGCGATGAGTCTTTGGAAATGCCGGAATAAAATGGAGCTGTCCGCCTTCCGTTTCTAACACAGCCGACAATTCTGCACCTACGTTGCCTCGCAACCCAGAATCTGTTTTTTTTATAGAGACAGGGAATCTGCAATTCTTTTGCTTGTTCTGCAATAGTATGCACTAAGTCATACGCT
>VOFI01003115.1_pt1 | contig 36209 bp, 47 predicted proteins | sample 5384131 | NCBI WGS metagenome assembly VOFI01 (sample SAMN12384728, study PRJNA508395) | human gut metagenome | isolation source: healthy gut H | host: Homo sapiens | reverse complement strand
TCACATTGCCTGCTGAATCATAGGAGTAGGTGTAGTTGAGATCATAGCCAGGGTGGCACGCGCGGACCAGCTGGCCCCTGGGTGTCGTAGGTATAGAGGGTTTCAGCATCTGGTTTTTCCTGCTCAGATTTTATATGCCGTTGGCGCATAGGTATAGCGGTAGGTTGGCGCGCCGGTAAAACCAGAATAGGACAGGGAAGAAATTTGCGTAGAGGTCTGGTTTTCCAGAGATGGTGCGGTAGCCGCATGCCTTTTGGTAATGTAGGGTAGAACCGGTTTTGGCGGCGGTGCTGGAGAGCCGCTTGATGCCGTCCCGGTCATCCGGTTGTCGGTGTCGTACTGATGTTCCGTCCGGAGGACGGTCTGCCTGTCTGAGACCTGGCGGCTGCGGATCAAGCGGCCCAGGGAATCGTATTCGTAGAGGTAGTCATCCAGAACGTTGCCGTCGGGTTCCAGAACCTTGCGGGCCAGTGTTTCCGTTGCCGTCGTAGATGTAGATTTCGGTGTAGTTCAACGTATTACCGTCATCATAATGGGCAATGGTGGCCACCCGGCCATAGCGGTCATAGGTATAGACCTCGTAGTCTCCGTTGGCGTAGGTCATTTTAGACAGATACCCGTTGTTCCGGCATATTGGTATTTTGCCAGGGCAACGCCAGTGCTCCAGTTGTCCACGCCGTCAATGGTCTCGGAGGCAGAGGAAGACCCCTGAACCCGGACCTCGGTGGGATTGCCCCAGACGTCCAGGGAGGTGTGATACCTTTGCCAGCGGGTAGTGGTGCCAGAGACGGCTTTGCGGCTGACGTCGCTGAGGAGACCGTTGGTATACCCATAGTATAGCGCAACTTCCCGGAAATGTAAGCCAAATTTGTACGGTCTGTGTTGGGAAGATAGGTATAGTTGGTCCGGACCAAGGTGTCAGATCCGTTGACGGTGGCCTTGTTGGAGATGCTGGTGTTGCGGCCCAGGCTGTCGTAGGTGTAGTTGCACTGACCGCCGTTGGCGTCGGTGACACTGGCGGTGTGGTCCCGGTTGGGGGGTGTATGTGGCGGAGGTTTGGAGATAGACGCCGGTGTTGTCTTTCTTCCGCAACTTGGTACCGGTGCTGTTGCCGGATTCGTCGTAGGAGGCGGTGACGGATACGTTGTCGTTGGTGGCCTTGGTCATGTTATGATTGTGGTATTCGTACTCATACGTGCCATATCCGCCAGCGACCTGCTTGGTCAGGTCCGCGCCGTCGTACTGGAAGGTCTCGTCGCTGTTGCCTGTGGAGGTGGTGGCGCGGAGATTGCCCTCGCTGTCGTAGGTGTAGGTCTGGGCGGGCTCTTCCACCAGAGAGATGTCGTCAAAATGGCCGATGTTGACGTTGTAATCATAGGCCGTGGTGACGGTGATGGTGGAAACCGTGGCGTTTTTTTCTGCTTGGGGACCACGAAGCCGGAGGCATATTGCCAGTCGGTGTAGTTGGCGTCGAAGGGGGACGTAGTGGAAATCGGGCTCCAGGCTGGAGTTGGTATAGGAGACCTTGGCGATGAGGCCGAAGAAGCGCTTGTTTTTCGCTGTTGTCGCCCTTCATCTCGGAGGCGCTGGCGCAGTTGGGGGCAGAGTAAGCCTGGGCCCAGCCGGACAGGATATAGGTGCTGTCGGAGGACTTGTAAATGGGAACCACTTGAGATGCCCGGCGTTTGTCTGTGATGGCGCCGGCGATATACATACTGAAGCCCTCGCGGGCGCTTCGTCTTCTTTGGTACGATATCGCCAGGGCCATAGGTCCAGTAGGTGGAATTTTGGCTGGGATTTGGTGTCGTGCCGTTCCACAGCTCGAAAGAGCCCAGCTGGACCAGGTTCGCGGTGGAAGCGCCGCTTTCGGAGACGTCGGATTTGGTTTTCTCCAGCTGGAGATCGTCAAAGGCGCCAAAAGCGCTGGCGTTGCGCTGGATGGCATAGACCCGGTACCAGCCGCTGGTGGCGGGAGTGTAGCTCACCTCCAGCCGGGACCAGCCTTGGTTCACGTCCCGGGAGGTCTGGAAATTCAAAAGCTCACTGGAAGCAAGTACCTGGCCGGAGTCGTTCCGGAACTGGAGGATCATGCCGCCGTCCTTCCCTAGCGGGTGACGCCCACGGTGTTGGCCCAGGCGGAGAAGGTGTAGCTGACGCCGCCCGTGAGGAGCTCTGCTCGGACACGGCGGCAGCCCAGGAATACCAGTGGTGGTGCTGGCCTGCTCCAGGCCGCTGTTGTTCAGGAGGTTTTTGGGCCAGATAGCCGGTAGCCGCCGCACCGGAGAGGCGGTTTTTCGTCTTGGTCTTGGAGTTTGCGGTGTAGGAGGCGGTGGATACCCCCAGAATTTGGGAGCGGTCGGTGTTGAAGTTGACAATGTTGACCGTTTTGCCGGTGTGGTCGAAGGTATACCGGACCACGGTGTCGTCTGCAGTGTCTGATGTTTGATCCGGGCCGTAGAAGCGGTACTCTTTCATCTTGGGACCGAATACCCACAGGTGCCACCGGCTGCCCACGGTTTCAGCGGCGGTCAGGGAAGTGGCTGCAAATTCCCGCACCTTCTGGACACAGACGGTGCCATTGAATTTGGCGTAGGCAAACCCGACGCCGCCTTTTGCTTCTTCGTCATAGGCTTTCAGCATGGAACCGGCGTTGTCATAGCTGTACATGGCCTTTTGGCCGTCGGGGAAGGTGACGGCTGTCAGCTGTTTGTATCCGCCGATGGAGGTATACCCAAAGCTGGTCTTCCGGCCTGCTACGTCGGTGATGGATTGGAGGAAGCTGTCTGCATAGCTCAGGGTGAACAGAGTCACGGGAACGTCTGTGGCGCTGCCGTTGTTGTTGATCCGGATGATCTTGGTGACCACGTTGGCGCTCCCACTGGCGGGCTTCCAGGCGGCAGATCCGGCGCTGTACTCTTTGTTGTTATACAGCAAGTAAATGGCATTGCTGTCGGCGTCGCGGATCTGGGTGAGGTAGCCGTTGTAGAATTCTTTGACGTTGTCCTTTTTTTGTCCTTTAGCCGGAAGGTTGCGCCGTCGACCTCCAGGGATAAGCCGAGGCCGTCTTCATCTTCATAGGGACTGCTCTTACCGGATTTCTGGAAGTAGTGCTCGCTTCCGTCGGCATCGTTGTAGACATAATATTCGCTGCTGGCGTCTTCCGTTTTAACTGTAATCTGGCGGATGGATTCCTGAATGGAAAGCTTCCAGCCAGCACCGGAACGCATGCCGGTGTAGTTGACGGTATGGATACCGGCGGCGTCGGAATCCACGAAATACCGGTTGCGGTTGGCAGAATTGAAGTAGCAGGTGATGCCAAAGGGCAGGGGTATTGCTGGAGGAGACTACGGTGTTGGCTAAGGTCAGCTGGGAGGTGTAGTCGCTGATGTAACCAGTACCGGCTCGGCCAGCGGAGACGTTTTGGTAGGTGTAGTATCCTTCGATCCCCACGTTGTTCCGATAGTACACGATAAATTTGGGGAATTTTTCGACATAGTCTGTATGCGTATAAAATGCAACGTTAGCATAGTTATTATATGTAACATTTGACAGATAGTATGGTGTGATGGCAAGGAACCGGTCTCCAGGATCTTGTGAACCATACCAGCTGGTGACAGAACGGCTGATATCCCACTTGATGTACTTCCCTTGGTCTCCTGTGGGATAGAGTTCTGCATAATCTTCGACGTCACCATAGGCAGGTGCTTTGTCCCACGTAATTTCAGTGAGCCAATTGGCGTATTCGTCCGCAGTTTCTTTTGTGGGAACGCCGCCTATAACGGGCGGATCTCACCGTAAAATTTGTCTATGCCCTCGCTGTCGTAGTTCATTTTGAAGAACTCAATTGTTGCACGAACTGGTGAACAATTTTGCGGAATTTGCGGCAGAGTCGCAATGTAGATGTAGCCGTTGTAGTGATATGCGTAGTTGCTTCCAACATACATGTCGCTTCCGTAGCATGGGCGGTATATGTCGCTCTCGTCCACAAAGTTTGTAATGATTCCTGACTGCATCTTGGTTGTAATGATCACAAGTGCAGGATCAATCGTAACCGGTAACACGCGATCGGATGCATGGATCCAGTCAGCGTCTGCAGTGACAGTCAGAAGAAATCCGTCTGAAACTTCCGAAATGGTATACGTGACATCCTGAGAAAATGCTCCGGTGGCGTCCACCATATTGGGGGCCGGAATTTCATAAATTGATACTCCTTCTGCATTTTTCAACAGGATGGAGCCGTCCTCCTGTTCAGCAGGGGTCAGGCCATTCAGCGACAGCCGGAAGTGGTATGTATAGCTGGACTGAGGCGCACGGACGATGATGCTCTCTTTGATGTTGAAGCCAGCGGTGTCATACTGCAGGTCCACGCCGGGGAGAATGTCGGGGTAGAGGACGCTGGAACCCAGCCTGGGCAGCTCGACCTGCTCTGAAATTTCGGCTGTGGAGGGATCTTCCAGAGAGAGGGGAGCGATTTCCTCGTGCGCATTGGTCACCTGGGCCTGGGATTGCTGCAGGATCCCGGCAGAGGGGGCCGGCGCAGCAGTCACGGCGGGGGGTTCCGTGCTCTGGGGCTGGGTCGCTTCTTCCGTGGGAGGCGCAGTGGGATCCTGGGATTCTGTGGGAGGAAGGGGCTCTTCCTCAGACGCCTGGGTAGGAGCCAGGGAATCCTCGGAAACCTCGGGAACCTCGGCGTCGGGTGAGGTCTCCTCATCGGCTACCGTCTCAGGCGGTGTGGAAGCATCCGGATCTGTGCTGGGTTCAGGCGCTTCCGTGGGCTCTTCCGTGGGCTCTTCCGTAGGCTCTTCCGTAGGCGCTTCCGTGGGCGCTTCCGGAAGGGATTCGGCAGGGGGTTCCGACGGGGCGGGGGCCTCTTGTGGGCTGTCTGCCTCTGACAGGGGGCGGCCAGCAGCTGCAGAGCGGTGTTCTCCTGCATCAGGGACATGGAAACGCCATACTCGCCCCATTGGGAGGAGAAAAGTTCCTTGTCCGGGGTGAAGACAGATGCAAAGGACTTGGACTCCATGCCGTTGACAGCGGAAAATACCGCGGAAGACTCGGTCCCCTGGAGGGAAGTGGACGGGGTGAGGGTGTTGTCGATGTCCACCCAGGCGGCGTCATCACCGTCACCCAGGGCATAGTGGACGGGCATGCCGTAATTCACCGCAATGTAGCTGCCGTCAGAGAGGCGGTAGTGTTTCTCGGCCTGGGTGCGGAGGCTCTCCACTTCTCCAACGACAGACAGGGGAGCATCCTGTGGCGCTTCCGGGGCGGGGTCCTGGGAAAAAGGCTCTGTGTATGCGGGGTCAGCCTCCGCATCCGTGGCCCAGACGTTGGCGGGGAGCAGCTCAAAGAGCATGACAAAGGTGAGCAAAGCAGGGATAAAAACCGCGGGAACCAGGTACGTTTCATAATGATCCTCCAATTTTTCTCTTTGTTTTTATGGATGGTGGTCGGACAGGATCTGCGCTGCGGTCCTCCTTTCTGAATTGGTATGAATTCTTGGCTAGGGTGGCGCGGCATTGCGTAACTGTAGAGAAGGGCGCTGCCAGATAACGGGAAAGCTTCAGTCCATGGGGGATCATTGCCAACCGTTGTCGGCAGCGGCCCGGGTTTCTAACAGAACTAAGTTAATATTAGCGGGCGTGTCATAAATTGTCAAGAAAAAATTGGAAAAAAATCCATGCTTCTTGACAAATTTGCCTTTGGTTTAGAAGGGTTTCAAAATCTATAGCATGTTATGTTTGCTGAAAACATGACCCAGACGGGCATTAGAAGGTTGTATATTGAATGAATGCCATGGAAACGAGGTTTAAGTGGCCTGGATTCTATGGCATCTTTGTTGATTGTTTTGTGCTACCGGTGACGTAGTATCCGCGATGGTGGAGCTGATTCGTAATGAGGGGATGCTCTTTTTATATCCATCATGATAGCCCGTGTGAAAAGCGCGGACTGGAAGGGGCTTTCATACCCGTATTTTTGAAGTGCTTGCCAGGCGCTACAGCACTGAGGTGAAAAGAAATCTGGAAAAAAATAGAAACTGGCAAAAAACAGGCTTGCAATGTGCGGCAAACTATTATACTATGTAAATGAACTGGCAGCTGAGTTTTGAGAAATACCGACATTCTCTTACTTGGCTGCCTGGAGATTTAGATAGGAAAGGATGAAAACAAGGTATGAGGAAGAAACTGATTGTGGCTCTGTTGGCATGTCTGCTCGTTGTGGGGTTGACGCTGCCAGCTGGAGCAGCCAGTGTGGAGGGCCCTGTGATGGGGGACGCCGCACTGACGGACGGTGCTGTCACAGTCACCTTGCGGCTGCGGGGAGACAGTGGCGTCACAAGCGGCTCTTTGGAGCTACATTATGACAGTACACTGGTGTATCAGGACGCACAGGCAACCCCAACACTGGTAGACGTCCATATGGGAACCCCGGGTGTGGTGTCCTGTGCATGGACCAGCCAAGGGGCTGAGGAAGATCCGATGCGATTGACCCTGACTTTTACCGGTGCAAAAACGGAACCCATTCCTTTGACGTGAAGAACATCCGGGTGTATGATGCCAACTATCAGGCCATTGCCCAGGAGGATGTTTCCATCCAGCTCTATGTGCCCTGCGGCGGTGAGGATTGCCCCCGCTGCGAAGTTTACGGATCTCAATCCCCAGCTTTGGTATCATGAGGCGGTGGACTATGTCCTTGCCAATGGCATCATGGAAGGCATGGGAAATCAGAAATTTGCACCCAATGTGGGGCTGACCCGGGGCATGCTGATTAAAATTCTGGGTACCCTGGCAGGCATGGACCCCAGGGCCTATGAGGCGCACAGTTTCCAGGACGTGCCAGCCAGCGCATGGTATGCTCCGTATGTGGAGTGGGCCTGCCAGAACGGCCTGGCCAGAGGCTACGGCGACAACCGGTTTGCACCAAACCGCTTAGTGAGCCGGGAGGAGATGGTGACGTTCCTGTACCGCTTCTGGCAGCTCCAAGGCGGCAGCTGGACGGTGGACGACACGGCCTACCGGAGCTTTTCGGACCGGGACCGGGTCTCCCCTTTGCTGTGGAGGCGATGCAGTGGGCGACTGATATGGGGATCATCCATGGCATGGGGACGGGCGCCTCTCGCCCCAAGGCATGAGCAGCCGGGCCCAGGCGGCCAAGGTGATCCTGGCATACCAGGGGCTCAATTGACAAAGGAGGGGGAGAATTCATGAAATTTCATCATGCAAAGCGCGGGCTATCTGTGCTATTGGTGTTGTGTATGCTCCTGACCGCACTGCCTAGCGGAACCATTTTGGCGGCAGGGAATCCGGTGCATGGTACCCAGACAGATCCGAGCCGGATTTCATGCATCCATGAATCTGGCAGCCGGCGCAGAAGGGTTGGAGCCGGAGGAAGCGCCCTATGGGCCGACAGATCTGGTCCGGGTTTTCATTGTCCTGGACGGCAAACCGACGGTGGAGCGAGGCGATTCTACGGTTTCCATAGCCTCTAACCACAGCGCCATGGCCTATGCGGGCGCAGCTGGAGGCGCAAGCAGGCCCGGGTCGCCAAGCAAATTTCCAGGGAGATTCTGCATGGCGCCCCTCTGGATGTGCGCTGGAACCTGACCCTGGCGACCAATGCCATTTCGGCCAATGTGCCCTATGGTGAGATGGAGGCCATTTCCAAAATCGACGGGGTTCAGGCAGTTCACCTAGTTCCGGTTTATGAGTTGGATCAGGAAGTGGATCCCAATACCATCTCCTCTGGCAATATGGTAGGAAGCTACACCGCATGGCTGGATGGCTATACCGGTGCGGGCAGCCGGATTGCCGTGATTGATACCGGCATTGATGCAGATCATCCCTCCTTCCGCAGCGACGCCTTTGAGTATGGTCTCCTGGTTGCTGCCACAAAGAACGGCAAGAGTGTGGAGGAGTACGGCCTTCTGGATGTGGAGGAGATTTTGACATCACCCATGACCATGACACCCAGGGGGACCATGGCACCCACGTCTCCGGCATTGCCACCGCCAACCGGTATGTGGCAAAGAACGGCGCATCTGGGGTCACCTATTCGTATGCGGACAATGGCGTGGTCGGTACGGCGCCCGATGCCCAGCTTCTGACTATGAAGGTCTTTGGCGCAGGCGGCGGCGCTTATGCCGATGACTACATCGCGGCCATTGAGGATGCCATTCTTTTGAATTGCGATGCCATCAACCTGTCCCTGGGCTCTGCGGCAGTGGGCTTTACCTCTGCTGGCAACGAGTATATGGACGGTGTGCTGGCCAGCCTTTCAAAGACGGATACCGTCGTCTGCATGTCTTGTGGCAACTCCGGGTATTGGTCGGAGCACACCAATACCCCCTGGGCCTGCTGTATACAGAGGATTCCAACACAGGCCGGGTGGGCTCTCCCGGCGCTTACCCCAACTCCCTGGCAGTGGCCAGCGCAGACAACATTGGCGCCACCGGCGGCTATGTGTGTGCGTTGGGGAAGAGAAGTATGTGTACAACGACACCGCTTCCGTGGCCTTTGGGACGCTGGACACCTCAGAGAAGGGGTCTGGTACGGCGTATGACTATCTGTTCCTGGGAGATCCGACGGACCCCGAGGATACGGTGAAGTACGGCGGCTCGGCGGAGGATTTCACGGTGTTGGATGTGGCGGGAAAAATTGTGCTGATTTCCCGGGGCGGCGGCGTGAACTTCGCGGATAAGCAGAAGTATGCCATGAATGCCGGTGCAGCCGGCGCCATCATTTACAACAACGAGGCCGGTACCATCAACATGTCCCTGTCCGGCAAGCTGCCCTGTGTCTCCATGCGGAAGGACCAGATGGAATCCATTTTGGCCCAGTCGGTCCAGGATGCGGCGGGGGAGCTACACCGGCAGCATGGTGGTTGCCAGCGGTGTGGCAACGGATTTGGAGGCAACCGGCGGCGTCATTACCATGAGCTCCTTCAGCTCGTGGGGCGTGCCTGGGAATCTGACGCTGAAGCCGGAGATTACAGCCCCTGGCGGCAGCATTTATTCCACACGGGACGGCGGCCAATATGGTCTCATGAGCGGCACCTCTATGGCCTCCCCCCAGCGCGGCAGGTATGGCGGCTGTGGTGGCGCAGTACATCCACGAAAATCATCTGGACCAGCAGGAGGGACTGACAGTCCGGACCCTGGCCCAAAGCCTTCTGATGGGTACGGCGATCCCCACCATGGATCCCAATGGGGAAGTGGAGTATGCGCCCAGAAGTCAGGGCGCCGGTCTTGCCAATGTGGCCAGGGCCGTTTCCAGCCCCACCTATCTCCTGGTGGATGGTCAGCCCGATGGCAAGGTCAAGGCGGAATTCGGCGACGACCCGGCCCGGACTGGTGTATACGAGGTTTCCTTCCAGGTGCATAATCTCTCGGACCGCCCCGCTTCCTATCAGCTGGATGCCAGTGTGCTGGCGCCTGGTCTGGTGAGCCCTATGTCTCCATGAGTGCCGTGACCCTGGATGCCAGTGTGACCTTCTCGGGCAATACCACTTATGATCTGAACGGCGACGGTTCAATTGACCAGAAGGATGTTCTGGCCATTCTCCGCCATGTGACCGGTGCAGAAGGCTTGACCGGCAAGGCCCTGGCTGCTGCAGACTTGGATGGCAGCGGCGCAGTGGAAGCAGTGGATGCGCAGATTTTGGAAGATTTGCTGGAGGGCAAGACCTATGGGGAGCGAACCTGGCAGATCTCCTAGATCAGAGCCTGATCACCGTACCTGCCCACGACAGTGTGCAGGTCCACGCGTCCATTCGTCTGACGGATGCCGGCCGGGCGTATTTGAGGAGCATTTTGTCAACGGTACATATGTAGAAGGCTATCTCTATCTCCATCCTCTGGCGGATGCGGAGGGGGCGCAGGGTGTGGAGCAGTCCATCCCCTTCCTGGCGTTCTATGGCAACTGGACGGATTCGTCTATGCTGGACCGTCAGAGATATGCGGAGCATTACTACGACCGGGAGGCGCACGTGCCGTATATACAGCGCTCTTTGATGAACTACTTCACAGTGAAGCTCCAGGGAGTTTCCGGCTCCTTCTATTATGGGCTGAACCGCTATGCCCAGGATCAGTCCTACCTGGCGGACCGGGGGCCCTGTCTTCCGACCGTGGAGATGCCATTCAGGCGCTGAACTACACCTTAATTCGGAATGCCGCCAGTGTAACCCCTGACCATTGCCAATCAGGATACCGGCGAGGTCTATTACAGCAGCGATTATGGCTCCCAGTATGGCGCCTTCTATTACACCAATGCAGGTATGTGGGCGAACGTCAACACCAGCAAAACCATTGGCTGGGCAGGCAAAGACGGGGAGGGCAAGCCCCTGCCCAACAACACCAAGGTGGCAATGACGCTGACCATGGCGCCGGAGTACAATGTGGCAGCAGACGGGACCATTTCCGGCCTGGGCAAGGGTGCGACTTGGTCCGTCCCTGTGACCATTGATAACGAGGCCCCCACGGTCCATCAGTTGTATTTCTCCAGCGATGCCCTGACCGGCAGCAAGCTTTTGAATTTTGATGTTCAGGATAACCAGTACATTGCGGCCATTCAGATCTTCAATGAAGCTGGCAATCAGGCCCCTGGCCCGGATTTCTCCCAATCAGACAGAGGCCAATGCCCGGGTGACGGGAAGCGTGGATGTGAGCGAAATCCATGAGGATACGGTGCTGGTAGCCGTGGTGGACTATGCCGGCAACGTCTCAGCCTATGATCTGGAATTGGGCAATGGCGGTGGAGAGGACCCGGGAGACGCCACAACGGGATTCTTTTGCCTTCCTGCCGGCCAGCAAGGCCTGGATCAACTTTGACCAGAAGACGACAGAGACCCCCATTGTGATGATGGAAACGGAATTGACCTTTACGGCTGCGGAGCAGGTCAACGGCTACGTATTTGCTACGGATTCTGAGGGTTACTTCTATGTCCTCAAGCACGGCAAGTTTGATCCCCAGGTGATTTGTAAAATCGGATACACCATCCAGGATCTGGCCTACAACCCCGTTGACGGGAAGCTCTATGGCTTGACTGCTACGGGATCGGAAGAGAATTTCCATTATGGCGCCATTGTGGCGTTGGATATGTACACAGGTCAGGTGCGAGCATGGGCTACATGGAAGACCTGGAGGACGGAGATCCCCTGCAGGTTCTGGCCTGTAATGAAGATGGTGTCTTCTATGGGATTACCGCTTCCAAGAAGAACAGCAAGCTATATCGATTTACCATAGACGAGAAGGGGAGCATCTCGGAGCCGGTCCTGGTGGGGGCGACCGGTTACAAGGCCAATTATCTGCAAACCATGGCCTTTTGACCATGATACAGGCAAGCTGTATTGGGCCCAGTTCTATCAGGAGAGTTTCCTGTCCCCCCCGGGTAAAGAATTTGCTGGAAGTCAACACCCAGACCGGTGAGGCAACGGTGATGGGCGCTTTGAGCAATGAGACCACGGCCATGTATATCGTCTCCAGCGGCGGCGCGGGATTTGGAAAGACCGATCAAGTTTCCAGTGTGGAGCTGGTTCAAGATACCCTGAGCCTGTACAGCGGCGGCAGTGCCATGCTGGAGGGCTACGTCACACCTTGGAATTTGGCAGACCGGAGCATCCTCTGGTCCTCCAGCAACCCAGAGGTTGCCACCGTGACCTCCACGGGCGAAGTGACGGGCATCCAAGAAGGCACAGCAGTGATCACGGCAGCGGCCAAGGCAGATCCCACGGTGACTGCCACCTGCACCGTGACGGTGAAGGCGCTGAATACCAAGCTGCGGGGCATTGTCCATGACGGAAACGGCGATGGATTCTTCTCCTCCATTGATGCGGATACGGCGGAATTCCAGAAGATTGCCAAAACGCCGGAGGACTTCATCTCGGCTGCAACGGTCGACGGGCAACTCTATGCGGCCACCCAGGGCGCGCTGTATCAGGTTAATCCGGAGGATGGTTATCGCGCTGCCAAACTATGCAACACGGCGGTGCCGTTTACGGATATGGCCCATTCCCCGGCGCTGGATGTGACACTGGCAACCTATGGCTATTACCTCCTGGTGGTGGATCCGGAGGCGGAAGGCGGCTATTTGGGCGCTTGGAATCTGAGCAACATGTTCAACGCCATTGCCGGTATCACCTATGCCGGTCATGACAGCACCTACAGCTACTTCTATCTGCTGGCCAGCAGCGGATCGCTGTACATGATTGGCGTCAAGCCCAGTGGGACGGTCTATGAGCTGTCTCTGCTGAAGATTCTGTCCACGGATTCGAAGTATGCAATTTCCGGTCAGCATATGAACCAGTCCCTTTACTACGATGGAAACACCGGATGGATTTACTGGGCCCGCTATGACGGGGAGAGCGCTCCAGCCTGGTGGCAATCCACGAAGAGACTGGCGAGGTTGTGGCCCGGGAACCTTTGCAGATGATGCCTGGCCGGTGGTGGGTCTGTACAGTGCAGAGCCTGCCCAGGATCAAAACCGGACGGGAGACTTCCTGTGGAATCCGGCCATGCAGGTTGCCCAGACGGATATTGCCTTTGAGTCTATGACAATGAGCCCCAACGGCTCTGTGGCCGGGCTAGATCGCTGATCCCCGGCAGAAAGAAGAGGTTGCAATGCATCGTAACAAATTGCTGAGACGGGTTTTGGCCCTGGCTTTGGTATTCTGCATGGTGCTGACAACGGTTCCCGCCGCATTTGCGGCGGAGAACAGCCAGTTTACAGATGTAAACGCCAACCATTGGGCGTACCCCTATATTCAGGATGTGGTATCCCAGGAGCTCTTCCAGGGAACCGGCTCCAATCGATTTACACCAGAAGGGACCATGACCCGAGGCATGCTGGCCACGGTACTGTCTCGTATGGCTGGCGTTGCTGTGGATAACCAGGCGGATGCCGGATTCCGGGATGTGCCGACAGGGAAATGGTACACCGGCGCAGTGGCCTGGGCCGCCCAGGAGAAGATCATTCGTGGCTTTGGCGATGGGACCTTTGGCCCCACGAAGCCTGTGACCCGGGAGCAGGCAGCCACCATGCTGGTCCGATATGCGGACACTATGGGACTGTATTTGCGGCAGACTGTGGAAGCCCAGACCTTTACCGATGAGAGTGCCATTCAGGGCTGGGCCAAGGATGCGGTTCTCCTTTTGCAGATGGCCCAGGTGCTTTCCGGCTATCCGGATGGCAGTTTCCAGCCTGCCAAGAACATCACCCGGGCCGAAGCGGCGAAGCTCATCAGTGTGCTTCTGACTGCAGTGGAAGAGGTTCCCGCGCCTACGGATCCCTCGGGTCCCACCGATCCGTCCGACCCGCCGGATCCCCCCGGATCCTCCCGATCCCCCGGATCCTACGGATCCACCGGACCCCACCGATCCACCCCAGCCCATCACAGTCACCTTCTGCGGGGAGTTCTGCACGGTTTTGGTCCATGGCGAGGCTGTAACCCAAGTGACCTTGGAAGCAGGCTGCAACTACCTGGAGTTCGTCCTTCAGGTGGAGCCGGGCTATGAGGTCTATGAAAACCCAGACCAGTACCGGTGTGCTGGCCAATCAAAATGGCAACTATATTCTGGGACAGATGACCGGGGACACCACTGTGACCATGGTGACGGGCTTGGAGAAACACACGGTGACCTTTGATCCCTGTAACGGTACGGCTGCCACCAGCGTGGCGGTGGTCCACGGCCAGCCGGTGGAGCGTCCGGAGGATCCTGTGAAAGCGGAAGATACGTTCCAGGGCTGGTACACAGCCGACGGCACGGCCTGGGATTTTGACGCGCCGGTGGAGCGGAATCTGACCCTGTATGCCTATTGGCTCAACGACAGCTATGCAGAGATGGTTCTGTATCTGGATGGCGTCAACGGAGATGACCAGAACGATGGCCTGACGCCGGAGACGGCGCTGAAGACCTTCTCCAAGGCCAGGCAGTGATGCCTGCAAAGGTGCGCGATGGAATCATCTACATTGTGGATACGGTCACCATTTCCGGCACGGAGACCTGGGATATGGCCGGCAAGGATTGCGTGGTTATGCGCTGGTCCGATTGCCTGACGGACATGATTGATGTGACGTCCGGCCAGCTGACCCTGGCCAACATCATCATCGACGGCAACCGGGAGAACATTCATCTGGGGACCAAGGCCCTGGGCCATTGCCTATATGTGGCAGGTACCGGTGAGTTGACCATCGAGGATGGTACGGTCGTGCGGAACCACTACCATTTCAAGGGCCAGGGCGGCGCCATGTACATTTACTACGGCGGCAAAGTGACCATGAACGGCGGCCAACTGGTGGACAATGAGTCCGGTTATACCGGCGGCGCCATTGGCATTTCGGCCCACTCCAGCGATGAGAAACTGGCCTGCACCTTCATTATGAACGGCGGCGAGATCAGCAACAACCGCGCGGTTCTCTGGGCGGCGCCATTGCGGCCTCCAGTGGCATCATTTATATGGAGCTGAACGGCGGCCGGATTTCCGGCAATGTGACCAATGCGGCTACCAGCGCTACGGTATACCACGGGAGCAAATCGGGCTACATGAAGCTGACAGGCGTCTGCTTTGAGGACAATTTGACGGCCAGTGGCGTACCTTCTGCCAGTGCGTATGCCTCCTATGGAGAGACAGGCAGAATTGAGCCAAATGCCAATGGGACCCTCACCTTTGGCAATTACTTGCAGGTCAACAACAGCAATACCAGCAGCGGCAAGCTGATTTATTACACCACTTCCACTGGCTTGGAACACCTGAATGGCTCGCTGGATCTCATGATGAAAAACCTCTACGTAGGCGCAGTCATTTTAGCCGGTGCAGACGGCTATACCCTGACCGAGGCAGACATGGCGAAGATCCATTTGCTGAACGACATTGAAGGGGCCTATCAAGTGGAACTGGATGCGGAGCTGAACCAGATTGTTTTGGCGGAGATCCCCAACAATGATATCATTGTGTACCTGAATGGGGCGTCCGGCAAAGATGAAAATGACGGCTTGACGGTGAAAACGGCAGTCAAAACCCTGGAGAAGGCGAAGCGAGCTTCTGAAGGAGCGGGTTGCCGCGGCAGAATCCATTCCGGAAGATGCAAACTTTGTCATTTCTCTGGCTGGGAAGGTGACGATTACCGAGAATACGACCATGACCTTTGCAGACTTTGGCGCAGACGTCAACCGTCGCATGATCCGCCGGGATGCGTCCTTCACCTCCGGGCAGATGTTTGGGGTCAGCGCCTGTGATGTGGTTTTGGAGGATGTGGTAATTGACGGAAACCTGGCGTTTGTGAAAGAGAACAGCGCCTCCATGTTTAGCATGAATGACGGCGCAACGCTGACCATGAACGACGGTGCGGTCATTCGAAACTATGCATCCAAGAATATGGGCGGTCTGTTCTATCTGAGCTCCGGCAAGCAGCGGGGTGATACCACGTTGACCTTCAATGGCGGCCACATTTACAATGTCTGGTGGCGCGGCGCCATTGCGCTGCTGTGGGGTTCCATGATCACGGATTCCTACAAGACCAAATGTGTGGTCAATCAGGTGCTGCTGGAGGATTGTACCTGTACCACCGGTATGTTCTTTGTGCGCACAGGCGGCACGCTGACCTTCAACGGCGGGACCTTCCGGAATAACACCGCCACAACGGCAGGGTCCCTGGCAAGCGTGTGGGGAGAAGGGGTCGCTCAGGTGATCTTCAACACCCCGGATGAAGGAACCGCCATGGACCTCCATGGAGATGTCTACCTGTTAAACGCCACAGAGGACAGCATGGGCAATACCGTTCTGGCAGAAGACTGCGTGGTGTATACCACCGGGCGGCTGGGCTCCAAAATTGGAATTACAGCCACCCTGTCCACCTGGAATACCCCGGTACTGGAGGGCTTGGGTTACACCCTGACGGAAGAGGACCTGGAGCAGGTCTATATGACCACAGGAGATGTGCTGAAGCTGAACCCCAAAACCAACCAAATGATTGTCGCAAAAAGCATGAACTAAATTAGACCAAATTACAACGAGCCTGTTGCAAAATCTTGTGTTTTGCAACAGGCTCATGACATTGGGCGGGTTTTTCAGTTGGAAGCCGGTTCGACATTGCTGGGGGATTCAGGCGTATGCACGAGATCCAAAATCACGGCGCCAGCCAGCTGTAGTCCGGCGCAGGGGAGGGAACCCAAGAAACGGAGGCAGGGGATGCTGCGGCGGCCCGGCGGGGGGAGCGTCAGAGGAGCCGGCGTGAGAGCCGGCTCTGTGCTGAAGAGGACCTTGTGATGGAGGATGCCTCGCGCCTTCAGCTCCCGCCGCACCACCCCGCGCCAGGGGCAGACGGAGGTTTGGTTGATGTCCGCGACCCGGAAGGCGGTGGGATCCAGCTTGTTGCCGGTGCCCAAGGCGCTGATGATGGGAATGCCCAGGTGGTGGGCATGGGCAATGAGGCTGAGCTTACAGGAGACAAGATCAATGGCGTCTACAATATAATCATAGGGGACGTCAAAGAAGTCGGCTTTGTCCTCTTCAGTATACAGCCGGTTGATGGCCCGGACCTGGCAATCCGGGTGGATGTCCCGCACCCGGTCTGCCATGACCTGGGCCTTGTATTGCCCCAGGGTGGAGTGCAGAGCGCAGAGCTGCCGATTCAAATTGGTGAGACTTACGGTGTCATTGTCCACCAGAGTGAGCCGGCCAATGCCGCTCCGGGCTAGAGCCTCAGCTGCAAAGCTGCCGACGCCGCCAATGCCAAAGACGGCAACGTGGCTTTGGGCCAGACGCGCCAGTGCGTCGGCCCCCAGGGCCATTTCCTCCCGGAGAAAAGGGTGTTCCATATACATACCTCACAAAGAAGGGGGCTGCTGCAGGAAGGGCCGATTTGGCGCCTTCTTGCAGTAGCCCCCCACATGAAGTCCAGTGGTGATGGGGTTATCTGGAGCTGGAGTTGGACTGGAGCGTAACGCCAGTGTTGGCCAACTGCACCCGATTCCGCGGGAGGGAGTCAGGGCCTCGGTCAGGCCGGTGTACCAGGCCTCATAGTCTGCATTGGTCTTGGCGTTGACAATCAGGGAATCCCGGAAGGAGTACTTGCCGGGGCCCACGAAGTACATCAGGTGGCAACCATAGTCCGTTTCCACGATGCCCACATCGCCCGCCTTCCGGCTGGTGTCAAAGATCCAGTCGTTGAATGCTTCTACCATCTGGCCGGGGGCAACATTCTCATACAGGCCGCCGTTGGCGCTGGAGCCGGTATCAGAGGACTTTTGCTGAGCCAGCTCTGCAAAGTGCTCCTCGGTGGGATTGCTCTCAAACTCGGTCTTCAGATCTTCGATCTGCTTTTTGGCGTCTTCCGCAGTGACATTTTCACTGGTGGAGATCAGGATGTGCCGCACATTGACGGTCTCCACATTGGAGTTGTCTCTGGAGTCCAGATACATGGCGACGTAGAAGCCAGCATCATTGCCAGCGGCTATATAGGTAGTATCTCCAGCCTGACGGCCCTCTTCCACCATCCAGTCGGAGAGCACGGAGACCAGGTTGCTCTTCAGCACGTTCTCGTGGAGGGAGACATCGGTCTCTTCCTCAGGTTCCGTGGGCTCTGTGGATTCTGCGGGTTCGGTGCTGTCGGTCGGCTGTTCCTGGCAGCCTTCTTGGCGGCCTCCAGCTCGTCCACAGCGGCCTTAAATTTGGCGGCGTCGCCCTTGGAGGACTCAGCCAGCTCCTTGGCGGCATTTTCTGCGGCGGTGAGGGCAGCGGCCTTCTGCTCGTCGGTGGGGGTCTCTACCCCTTCTTCATAGTAGTCGCTGGTGTTGAGAAGGTAATACCGGTAGGAGTAGGAGTTGCGCCGTAGGCGTCAATCTCCTCCTGGGAGTAGTCCAGGTCGTTCAGGTACTTGTTGGCGTAGCTCGCTGGCCAACTGCTGCACCTTGAGATATTCCCGGTAGCTGGACTGCTCCATAGTTGGCCCGCTCAGGGTGTGTAGCCGTAGAGGCTTGCATAGGTGGACATGCTGGACAGGGTGTCCACTTCAGACTCTCCTCTTCTTCGCTCAGGGTGTGGCCCTTTGCCACGGCCTCATCGTAGACGGCGTAGGTATTCCGGGCTGTGGTAGTAGTCGGCCCAGGTGTCAAATTCATCTCCAAGATATTCCTGCTCATCCAGAGGCGTGCCACTGGTGACCATATAGCTCATCATGGAGTTGTTGTTCATGGTGTTGTTGATGGTGTCCAGGTAGTAGTAGTTCAGTTCTGCAGCGGTGAGTTTGTGGTTGCCGATTGTGACAGCCGTCAGGGTGCGGTCCAGCACGCCACTGTTCACGATGGCGGCGGCGGCGATGCCAATGACCATCAGACCAATGACCACATAGAACACAACGGTCCAGACCTTCAGGCGTTTGGCGGATTTTTTCTTCTTCTGTGGCGGGCCGCCGCTTGGTCGTGGGGGCGGAAGCCGCCTGCCCTGGCGGAGCTTCTGGCGATGCACTCATTGTTAATCAGATCCCGGAAGGCTTCGATCATTTCACCGGTCAGGCTGTCTGTGGAGTGATCTGTGGGAAGCTCTGCCCGGGGGAACCACCGGGCTTCGGCCAATTCATCTTCCTGGAGGCGGATGACGTCCGGTCCGGCCAAGTCGGCAAAGAAGCCAAACAGCAGGCTGTCCGATACCACCCAGGGCTGGGATTTGTAAAACCGCAGGTGATGGACCAGAAGTCCCGTCTCCTCCAGGACCTCGCGCTGGACGGTCTGTTCAATGGTTTCGCCGATTTCGTTGAAGCCAGCCACCAGGGCATAGCGCCGGGCTGCGCCCGGCGTACTTGGTGAGAAGCAGTTGGTCGTTGTGGCAAACAGCGACGATGACCGCCGGGCAGATTTTGGGGTATATGGTACGGCCGCAGGCTGGGCAAACCATGGCTCGCTCCAGCGTGCTGTGTGCCAGGGGGTTCCGCAGGCTCCACAGAAACGATTTCCGGCGTACCAGCGGCTGAGGCTCTCGCCCACGGCGCAGGCAAAGGCGGTTTCCCTGGGACCATTGGCCCGGTAATTGGACACGGGGGGAAAACGTCGGAACCTGGGGTACCTCCTGGGGCAGGTAGTAGCGGACGTCGTCAATGGAGAAGGCGTAGGTCCAGCCAGAGACGTTGGGACACTGGCTGACGGTGGGCAGCTGGAGCAGCTCCGCCTCCCGCCTGGCCAGAACGCCGCCTTCGGTGTAAGCCAGGACCAAATCCCCGGCAGATGGAGGAAGAAACGACATGGGATTGTGGTAGATATGGGGGAAATATCTTGCAGCATGGGGGGCCTCCTGCATTCAGAGTCGTGCTGACAGGGAGATTGTGATGTCGTGCCGGGGGCACCAGATCCCACCGAAAGAGGAACCAGCTCCTGAGCCTGGATCGGCTCCGGCCTGGGCAGAAGCCCCGCCCAATGGGCCAGAAGTCCCAGGATTGCCTCGGGTCCCATGTGGTGGGACAGCGCCTCCAGGTCCAGATCGCCATCTCGCTTGGACAGCCGCCGGCCGTCCGGGGCCAGGAGCATCGGGACGTGGTAATAGCAGGGGTGGGGAGCGCCCAGAAGCTCCTGCAGGTACATCTGCCTGGGGGTAGAGGGAGAGCAGGTCCCGGCCCCGGACTACTTCCGTCACACCGGCGGCGGCATCGTCTACCACCACAGCCAGCTGGTACACAAAGATGCCGTCGGCCCGGCGGACCAGGAAGTCACCGCAGTCCCGGGTCAGGTGTTCTATGTAGAGGCCCTGGATCCCATCCTGGACGGAAATTTCCCGGTCTGGCACCCGGACCCGCCAGGCGGGGCGCGGCCAAAAGCGGCTTGCTCTGCCGGACTCAGATCCCGGCACCGGCCGTCGTATACGTAGACCCCGTCAGCGGCATGGGGTGCATCTGCCCGATGCAGGCGGCTACGGGTGCAGTAGCAGGGATACAGGAGTCCGCGGGCTTCCAGCAGCCGGAAGGCGGCCAGGTAAGCGTCGGGCGGCGGCTGGGGCTCGGTCTCCCGGTCCCAAGTGAGCCCCAGCCAGGCGAGGTCCTGGCGGAGCTGCGCGGCATAGCCTTCCCCGGTGCGCTGGGGATCTAAGTCCTCCATGCGCAAAACCAATTCGCCGCCCTGGGACCGGATGGAAAGCCAGGCCAACAGGGCGGAGAACAGATTTCCCAGGTGCATCCGGCCGCTGGGGGTGGGGGCAAACTCCTCAGCAGGTCTACCAGGGCAGGGGTGTGACCCAGGGCCACCCGCTCCAGCTCTGCCATGGCAATGCGCAAGGTGGAGGTGTTCCGGCAGGGGTGCAGCCCCAGATACGCTTGCCCCAGGTCCAGCTTTCCCGGTCCTGCAACAGGCACAGGAGGCTGGCGGGCCAGGTTGGACCCCCAGGGGCCAGTTCAGATCCCCTTCATCGGCAAAGCTCAGGCGGGCTGCGGCCAGCTGGGCGGAGATAAAACTCCCTCCATCAGGGAGATAAAACTTTTTCTGCCGGTTGCACAGGGAAGAGGTTTTTGGCAATGGGCGCGCCCAAAACCGCCTCCACCTGATGGCAGGTCTCAATGTGAAAGGCGGGGTCGTGGTCCACCCGGTCGTAGGAGACGCCGAGACCGTCCAGAAAATCATAACAGGCCATTTCCCCGGGGTCCCCGGCCGGGGCCGGTCTGTGGCCGCCCGGTGTAGCGGGTTTGATCCATACCAGTCCATGGGGCCTCCTCAGTATACAATGTTCAGGTCGCTGGCGTCAATCTCCCGGGTGTAGGGATTGCAGCAGCGATTGATGACGTCTGCCACACCCTCCGGATCCAGGATGTAGTAGGAAACGCCGTCCAGCATGTCGGCATAGCCGGGCAGGGTCTCCGTCTGCAAATTCCCCAGGCCGGAGCGCCAGGCAGTGTAGGCAATCCACAGGAGATTCCCGGTGGTGAGGCTGGATTCCGAGGAGGCGTGCATGGTGGAGAGAATCTGAGGGAGCTTTACCAGGTTGGGCAAGGTCAGCCACTGATCCATGCAGGCGGACAGGAATTGCCGCTGCACGTCCACCGGCCCAGGTCCTGGTCATAGTAGCCCTTGCGGAACCGGACCAGGCCCATGGCCGCGTAGCCGTCCAGTGTTTGCTTGCCTTCTTTCAGGTCAATGAAGAGATCCTGGGAGCTGTCTTGAGATCCACGATGTCCACAAAAGCGTCCAGAGTGATCAGCATATAGCCGTCGGGCCGGTAGCCGATGATGTCCGCCACATAGTCCAGCAGCGCCTCCATCCCCTCCTCGCCGCCGTTGTTGCGGCCGTAGGCGGAGTTCAACTTGGCGTCGTTGCCGGAGGCGGTGTGGGTCAGGGTATCCCGGGGCAGGCTCACCAGGGTCACGGCCTGCTCTTGGGCGTTCAGGTACAGGAGCATCATGGTGTCGGTCCGGTGCCCTCCTGGTCGGTGCCGCACAGGAGCACCGTGGCGGCGCCACTCTTTCCGGGCGCCAATGGGCTGCGTGGTTTCTGGCATTTGGATGGAGCTGCGGATCCACAGATACACGCCACTACCAGAGCCAGCAGAACCAGAAGAATGCCCAGCAAAAAGCTTCAGACCACGGTGCTTTTTTCTGCGTTTCGGCGGCTTGGCCGGTTTGGCTGGCGCCGGGCGGCGGGGGCATCGTCCTCCTGGTATGGCTCCCGCTGGTTTCTGCAGGGGGGGCGCGGGAATGGCCCTGGTCCTGAAAGTCCGCATTGTATGCGGGAATGGCAGGTCCGGGTTCCGTCTCCGGCCCTGGGCCGCGTGGTTCTTCCGGATGACCGTAGTTGTTTTGGTAATTACGCACATCCTGGCCATAGCGGTTGCCATAGTTGGCGTAAAAGTGGAGATCCTCCCAGGGGGAGCAGGGGGGACGTCCTCGTCCGGCGCCCCTGGGGCGTCGTCGTCCAGGAGCTGATCGGCTTTGCGCATCAGTTCGTCCCAATCGTCATCTTGGTGTGGGGGTTCACGATAGCCATAGAGCCTACCTCCTTTATCGTTGCTGGATTTTGCAGCTTCTATTAGCGCAAACCCCGGGGAAAGTAAACGTTTTTCCGCCGAGGGAAGATTTTTATGGATTTTTTTAATGATTTGTGCTATAATAGCAGTGCCCAAATACCGGGGCAGGTCCCCGGCCTGCTTCTGCCAACCGGAAAGGATGATTTCAATATGGCACTCTCTGCTTCCGCCCCTGGGTGAATTTTTGGCAATACGCCCAAATCCATTGACTATCCCCACCTGACTATGTACCAGCTCCTCGCAGACACGGCGCGGCGGTATCCCCAGAACATCGCCTATGAGTTCATGGGAAAGGAGACCGACTATGCCACGTTTCTTCGCCGGGTGGATCTGACGGCCCGGGCGTTTGTCGCTATGGGCATCCACCGGGGGACCGGGTCACCATCTGTATGCCCAATTCCCCCAGGGTGTGGACTGCTTCTATGCGCTGAACCGGATTGGGGCGATTCCCAATATGATCCATCCTCTGTCCGCCCCCCATGAGATTGCGTTTTACCTGAATGTGTCTCACAGCAAGGCCATTTTGACGCTGGATCAGTTCTATTACAAGGTAGAGCAGATCCTCCCGGATTTACAAGACACCTGCCGGATCATCATTGCCAGGATTCAGGACGAGCTGCCCGGGGTGAAGAAAGCGCTGTTCCCCTGACCAAGACGGCCCGGGCGGTGCAGAAGCTGCCCAAGACCGGGTATCTACTTTGGAACGATTTCCTGAACGCCGGCCGCCGCTCCAAAAAGGAACTGCCTCCCGACGAAGGCGTGTACGATGACTGCGGCGCCATTCTCTACTCCGGCGGTACCACCGGCACCACCAAGGGGATCATGCTCTCCAACCTCAACTTCAACGCCTTGGGGTTGCAGACCATTGCCGCATCGGGGTACACTTCCGTGGCGGGGATGAAAATGCTGTCCATTATGCCCATTTTCCACGGCTTCGGCCTGGGAATTGGCATTCACACCGCCCTCATTGGCGGCGCCACCTGCATTCTGGTGCCCCAGTTCAGTGTGAAGCTCTATGCGGAGATCCTGAAGAAGCAGAAGCCCAACCTGATTCCCGGTGTGCCCACGCTGTTTGAGGCCCTGCTCCGGGCGGATTCTCTGGAGGGTGTGGATCTCAGCTTCCTGAAGGGCATCTTCTCCGGCGGCGACTCGTTGTCCCCGGAGCTGAAGAAAAAGGTGGACCTGTTCCTGAAAGAGCACAACTGCTTCGAGCAGATTCGGGAGGGCTATGGCACCACGGAGTGTGTCACGGCTTCCTGCCTCACGCCCAAAGACTATGCCCGCTCCGGCTCCATTGGCGTGCCCTTCCCCGATACATACTACAAGATGGGAGCTGGATGCCGCCCGGGGGCTGTGCATTTTGGGCATGGTTCTGGTGCATCTGGTCTATGATATCCGGGAGCTGTACAACCTGGCGGATTTTGCGTATCCGGCCATCTTCTCCTTTGTCATGCATTGGGGTTCTGTGCTGTTTCTGCTGATTTCCGGCATCTGCGTCACCCTGGGGCATCATCCGGTGATGCGGGGTCTGGTGGTCTTTAGGCTGCGGTATGCTCTGCAGCCTGGTTACGGTAGGCATGTACCTACTGGGCTTCCAGGGCCGGGAGATCATCATCTGGTTTGGAATCCTCCACTGCCTGGGGATTTGCATGCTCCTGTGGCCCTGGTTGGGGCGGCTGCCTTGCTGGGCCTTGGGGCTATTGGCGCCCTCCTTCTGGCAGTGGGATATGGGTTCCGAAGCATCACGGTGTCGGTTCCCTGGCTGTTCCCCCTGGGCCTGACCACGGCGGAGTTTGCCTCCAGCGATTATTTTCCCCTCCTGCCCAACCTGGGGTGGTTCCTGACCGGCGCCCTCCTGGGCCGGACGGTTTACCGGAAGGGAGAGAGTCTCCTGCCACGGGTGCCGTCTGGCGCTGCGCCGGTCCGGGCTTTGGCCTGGTGCGGCAGGCAGTCTCTGCTTCTCTATCTGCTCCATCAGCCAGTGCTGGCTGGGATTTTGGAATTATATGTGCGTCTTCGGTGATTTTCCCGCGCCACATCACGGCGGGGAGATCATGGGGATGTGATCAACAATCAGGACCAGCTGTGAACACGTATGTTCACAGCTGGCCCTGTACATTGTTGTCCTTTAACTGTCGTATCCCATGGGATTTTGACTTTGCCAGTTCCAGCTGTCCCGGCACATGTCGGCCAGGGTCTTCTGGGCAGTCCAGCCCAGGATTTTCTGACTCTTGGCAGGGTCTGCATAGCACACGGCGATGTCACCGGCCCGGCGGCCTGCGATTTCATAGGGGACCTGGACCCCGGTGGCTCGCCACGAAGGTGTTCACCATGTCCAAAACGCTGGAGCCTTTGCCGGTACCCAGGTTGAATACTTCCGTGCCTTTGTGGCTTACCGTGTATTGCACTGCGGCCACATGTCCCTTGGCCAGGTCTACCACGTGGATATAGTCCCGGATGCAGGTGCCATCGGGGGGTGGGGTAGTCGTTGCCGAATACGTTCAGATGGTCCCGGCGGCCAATGGCCACCTGGGTGATATAGGGCATCAAATTGTTGGGAATTCCCCGGGGATCCTCCCCAATCCGGCCGCTGGCGTGGGCCCCGATGGGGTTAAAATACCGAAGCAGCGTCACAGACCAGTCGGGATCTGCATGGGACAGGCCGGTGAGAATCTGCTCCGTCATATATTTGGTCCAGCCGTAGGGGTTGGTACAGCCGCCGGTGCGGCTGGTCTCCCGCAGCGGCATTTCGTTGTCGGAGGTGTATACCGTGGCGGAGGAGGAGAAAATGATGTGCTTCATCCCCACTTCCTGCATCACCTTGGTGAGGACCAGGGTGGTGTTCAGGTTGTTGTCATAGTATTCCCAGGGCTTCTCCACGCTTTCTCCCACTGCCTTCAGGCCCGCGAAATGAATGACGCATTCAATTGTATGCTCCGAAAAAAATCCGGCGCAGGAGGTCCGCATCCCGCACATCCCCAATATAAGACGTCAGGGTCTTCCCCGTGAGCTCCTCCACGCGGCGGAGCGAGGCGGGGTTGCTATTGCACAGGTTGTCGATGGAGACCACTTCATAACCGCTTTCCAGCAGCTCCAGGCAGGTGTGAGAGCCAATATAGCCCATACCGCCAGTTACCAATACTGCCATTTTGAAACCTCCAAAATTGACCGCCGTGAGGGCGGATTTCATAGGATTATTTTACCCCATGGACTGGGAAAATGCAATAGATGCGCGTGGGAAAACTAGGCAATCGCCTGGATCTGTGGTAGAAGCTAACCATTTTGGCGGAAGAAGGGCATGCCCTATCCAGGGAGGACCCGGGTTACAGCCCGTTTCTTTTTCTGCTGGCTGCGGACCACCACATATACCATCATCACCACAGTAATGACATAGGGGATCATGGAGGTCAAATTGGCATTCATATGGTAGTCCTGGAGGCGATAGCCCAGAGCGTCAAAGAATCCAAACATCAGGGCGGCCAAATAGGCCTTGCCCGGGTTGGCTGCGCCGAAGATGACGCAGGCAAAGGCCACATACCCCCGGCTGTTGCTCATCCCCTCGGCAAACATGGTCACGTTTCCCAGTGCCAGCTGGGCTCCCGCCAGGCCGCAAAAAGGCTCCGCAGAGGACGGAGGAGAGCCATTTCATCTTCTCCGGGCGAATTCCCGCAGTTCGGAGGGTGTTGGGCTCTTCCCCGGCGGCCCGAATCCAGAAGCCCCAGGGAGTCCGGTACACAAAGACCCACATCAGGGCTACCAGCCCCCAGGTGAGCAGGATGAACAGGGAACTGCCGTCCAGCACCTCCCCCAAACAGGGGATGCGCTTTAAAATGCCCAGATCCACCTGGGGCAGCCCCCACCACAGGCCTGCCCGGCGTGCCCTGGAAGGTTCCCTTCACCTGGAAGAGGGCCCGCAGGAGGAAGACGGTGAGACCGCCGGCAAAGATGTTGAGGGCTGTGCCAATGATGAACTCGTCGCTTCGGAACTTCACCACAAAGAGGGCGAAAAACAGACCCACTAAAATGCCCACCAGGATTGCGGCGGCCAGCCCCAGCCAGGCAGACCCCGCCAGCCAGCTCACGGAGACGGCGGTAAAGGCCCCCCATGAGGATCATACCGTCCATCCCGATGTTCATAATTCCGGCGTGCTCGGTCATGAGTCCGCCCATGGCCGCCAGACCCACGGGGGTGGCGCTGCGGAGCATTTGCCGAAACAGCCCGGCGGTTAAGAGATTACCCATGGTGCGCCTCCAATCTGGCGGCAGCCTCCCGCTGGGCCTGGTTCCGGGCGCGGCGGGCCTGCCAGGCGGCGGCAATGCCAGCTGCCTCCGGCCATGAAGAAGATGATGACGGACTGGATGATCCGATAGATTTCCCCGGGCACCCCGGCGTGGAGCTCCATGCCGGTGGCGCCAATGCGCAACACGGCGAAGAGGACGCTCATGCCGATGATGCCCACCGGGTTGTAGCGCATGATCATGGCCACCAGCAGGCCGTCGAAGTAAAACTCGTTGCTGATGCCGTCCTGATAGCTGCCCTTGAGTCCGTAGACTTCAAACATCCCCACCAGGCCGCACATGGCCCCGGAGACCGCCATGGCGCCCATGGTGAGGGTGTCCACCTTCAGACCGGAGAACCGGGCAAAGCGCCGGTTCTGACCGGTCATCTTCATCTCATAGCCTGTGGCAGTTTTGCTCATCACGTACCACACCAAAAGGGCCATAATGGCGGCGGCAAATATGGCGGTGGTGAGGGAAGAGCCAGGAATCAGCCGGGAGAACCGGAATTCCGCCGCCAGGGTATCCGTCCCGGAGACTCGATTGCCCTGGCTCGTTTTCCACGGTCCGCTGGACAGGTAGGCGCAGAGATAAATGGCGATGGAATTGAGCATGATGGTGGTGATGACCTCGTCCACCTTCAGCTTGACCTTCAGGGCGCCGGGAATCCAGGCGTAAATACCGCCTGCTTTGCGATGGCGCCCAAGGCAGCTGCCGGAATGACCAGCCAAGGGGAGCAGCCTGCCAGCAGAACGCCTATGTAAGCCGAGACAATGGCCCCCAGATACAACTGGCCCTCGCCGCCCACGTTGAAGATGCCCACCCGCGCGCCCAGGGCGCAGGCCAGGCCGGTGAGGCACAGGACCATGGTGTATTCCAGGGTGTTGCCGAACTGCCGCTTGGTAAAGGCAGCGGTGAAAAACTCCCCGAGGCTCTCGCAGCCGGTCGCCCCCGCAGAAGCGCTCCGTAAGCGGCGGCGGGATTGTAGCCCGCCAGCGCCATAATTGCAGCTCCCACAGCCAGCGCCAGGCCCACAGACAGGCCCAGTGCGGCCAGGGAACTCCACCGGGATTTTCTAAGCTTTGCCATGGGGCGCCGCCTCCTTCCGCCGGGAACCGGTCATGTAATAGCCGATCTCTTCTTTCGAAATGGATCCAGCCTGAAACTGGCCGGTGATTTCCCCCTCATACAGGGTGATGATCCGGTCAGACAGGCGGAACACCTCGTCCAGATCTGCAGAGCACAGCAAAATGGCGCAGCCCTGGTCCCGCTTGTCCATGATATGCCGGTGGATAAACTGGGTTGCGCCAATGTCCACCCCTCGGGTGGGTTGGGAAATCACCAGCACCGGCGCGTCGAAGGAAAATTCCCGGGCAATGACCGCCTTCTGCACATTGCCGCCGGAGAGGCGCCCACGGGGACCTCCAGGCTGGCCGCCCGGATGTCATACTGCTGAAACAGGCGGCCGGCATAGGCGCTGGCTGCCTTCTTCCGCAGGTGGATGCCGAAGCGGGTCAGGAGGCGCTTCTGTGCTTGCCCATGATCAGGTTTTCCGTGATGTCTGCCTGGCTGGATACGCCGGTGGCCAGCCGGTCCTCAGGCACATGGGCCAGGCCCAGGCGGCGAATTTCGCCTGGGGTGAGGCCCTTGATAGAGTGTCCTTGAATCTGCACGTCACCGGCGGCAATGGGGCGCATGCCGGTAATGGCCTCCAGAAGTTCGCTCTGCCCGTTGCCCTCCACCGCGGCAATGCCCAGGACCTCGTGGGCATGCAGCTGGAGGGAAATCCCCCCGCACAGCAGGCAGGCCCCGGTTGTCCCGGACCTCCAGGCGCTCTACGGAGACGAGGGGTCCCCAGGCGCTCCCTCCTTGGGGAAGGGGGTATGGAGCACCTCCCGGCCGACCATCATGGCGGCCAACTGCCGCCCGTCACCTGACTGGTCTCCGCCAGGCCCACCAGCTTGCCTTGACGCATGACGCCCACCCGGTTGGAGATGGCCATGACTTCATAGAGCTTGTGGGTGATGAGAATGACGGTCATGTCCTTCTCCCGGACCATGGTCCGGAGGATTTCAAACAGTTCGTCGGTCTCCTGGGGGGGGTGAGGACGGCGGTGGGTTCGTCCAGAATTAAAATGTCTGCTCCACGGTACAGGGTCTTCAAAATCTCCACCCGCTGTTGCAGTCCCACGCTGAGCGCGCCCACTCGGGCGTCAGGATCCACCCGCAGGCCATATTCCCGGGACAGGGCCTCCACCTGACGCCGGGCGGCAGCCGGTCATAGAACAGCCCTGCCCGCCGGGGTTCCCCGGCCCAGGACGATGTTCTGGGTTACGGTGAAGGAGGGGACCAGCATAAAATGCTGATGCACCATGCCCACCCCCAGGTCAATGGAAGCCTTGGGGTGAAACTGGGCAACTCGCCGCCCCTTGACCGTGAGGCTGCCTCCTGTTGGCGTGTGAATGCCATAGAGGATGTTCATCAGGGTGCTCTTCCCCGCGCCGTTTTCCCCCACCAGGGCGAAAATCTCCCCCTTGCGCACCGTCAGAGACACGTCGTCATTGGCCAGCACACCGGGAAATTCCATGGAGATGTGGGAAAATTCAATCACCGGCTCCTGCAAACAAACCACCTTCCGTTTCCGTCTCAGATTCTCTCTAAAAAAGCAACCCCGCCATGATACGCCCTGAGAGGAAGGCGCGGCGGGGTCAATCCTGTGTGTTCATTATACGAAATCCTGTGCAATTGTCAACCGGGAATCAAGAAAATTCCAGGGCGCCCACAACAAAACATGCCGCCCAGAGGGCGGCATGTTGAGGTAAGCAGGGGATATTACTGGAAGTCCACGGTCACGTTGGTGGTGACAGGCTTCACATCAGGGGTTGCTGTTGTTGTCCACAACCAGGGAGCCGTCGGCCATGGCATTGAACAGGGCGTCGTACTGCTCCTGGGTGAAGGTGGTGAACTGAGAGGTCTCCATGGGCAGACCCACGCAATTGTCGGCGCGCCCAGATACTGGCAAACGCCGGCATAGTTCTGGGGCCAGGTCCAGCCGTTGGCGGAGGCGTCGGTCAGAGCCTTCACGACGGAGTTGGACAGAGCCTTCATAGCGGAGGTGATGATCCGGTCGGAGACATTGGACTGATCCACGTCCACGCCGATCATCTTGCCGCCGTTGGCTTCCGCAGCAGACTGGCAGGACAGGTAGATGCCGCCGCCGCAGGCGAAGACCACCTCGGTGCCGCCCACGTACCAGTTGTCCATCTTGGTGGCGATGTCATCGTTGGGCTGGAAGGAACCGGAGTACCAGTACTTGATGTTGACGTCGGTCAGGTTCAGCTCCTGAGCAGCCTTGTCAGCGCCCATGATGAAGCCATAGCCATACCGGACAACGGCGGGCACGTCAATGCCGCCCAGGAAGCCCAGCTCCTTGTAGCCGTCATGCACAGCGGCGTAGCCAGCCAGATAACCGGCCTGCTCTTCCTGGTAGCAGATGAGGGCGATGTTGGAGGGGACGGTGTCGGACTTCAGGTCGCCCTCGGTCACGTCCAGAGCCAGGAACAGGACCTCGGGATGCTGGGTCGCCACGCTGTAGCAGGCGGGTCCAAACAGATAGCCGGCCATGACCACCACGCCGTAGCCGTCTTTCACGGCCTGGTTGATGGCGTCAATGCGGTCCTGATCGGTGTCGCCCACGGGCTTGTAGTAGCTGCACTCCAGGCCGGCGTTGCTGCAGAACTTGGTCACGCCTTCGTAGGAGTACTGGTTGAAGGAGTCGTCGTCGATGTTGCCCACGTCGGTCACGAAGGCAACCTTCTTGGCCCCGTTGACGTCGGGAGAGGTGTTGTCGTCGTTGTCGGGAGTGGTTGCAGGATCGGTAGCGGGATCGGTGTTGGAATTGTCGGTTGAGGGCTCCGTAGCGGGGTCGCTTGTCTTCGGTTCGCTGCTCTGGCAACCAGCAAACAGGCAGGCGACCATTGCCACTGTCAGCAGCAGTGCAAGGATCTTTTTCATGTTTCTAACCTCCAAAGTATGTATGGCATTGAGACGCTCTGCGGCGTGCATCCGCACATACCGCATCTTATTATTTAACACAGATTTTCATAAAAAGCAACCAGTTTTTTCTATTTGTAGGGAATCACAAGGTTCCCGGGCAGGTGAAGCGGTTTTCTGTTACTTCATATGCCGCTCGGCGGAGAAGCTGAAGGGCAGCAGCTCCGCCAGGGTGTGGACCTCGTAGGTTTCACCCACGCCGCCCAGATAGATGCGGAAGTCATCCCGGCAGAATTCCCGCATCACCTGACGGCACACGCCGCAGGGCGGGAACAGGCCGGTGATCACGCCGTCCTTGCCGCCCACCACCGCAATGGCAGTAAACTCCCGCTTCCCATGGTACACCGCCTGAAAAAAACGCATGGCGCTCGGCGCAGATGGTGGGGGTGTAGGGAGGCATTTTCGATGTTGCGAGCCCTGATACACCGTTCCGTCGGCGCACAACAGAGCCGCCCCACCCGATAGCCCGAGTAGGGCACATAGGCGTGGTCCATGGCCTCCACGGCCAGCTTCAGCAATTCCTCTGGTTTCAAAATGGTTCCCTCCCGTCGAATTCTGTGGACCATAGCGCTGAGGCAAAGCTCCGCCCCGGCGTCTCCAGAGGCGCCTCCAGCAGCTCCGCCACGGTGGCGGCGATGTCGGCAAAGCTGGATCTGGTACCCAAATTCACAGGCTTCACCCGGGGCCCCAGGACCACCAGGGGCACATACTCCCGGGTGTGGTCCGTGGTGGCCGTATAGGCCGGGTCGCGACCGTGATCGGCCGTGATCATCACCAGGTCCTCTGGCCCCAGCTTCTGGAGGAAGCCGGGAAGCCAGGCGTCGAACTCCGTCAAGGCCCTAGCATAACCGTCCACATCCGCCGATGGCCATAGAGCATGTCGAAATCCACCAGGTTCACAAAGCACAGGCCGTGGAAGTCCCGGTCCCCCATAGGCCAGGGTTTTGGCCAGCCCGTCGGTGTTGCCCTGAGTGTAGACCTGCTCCGTGGCGCCCCGGTGGGCAAAGATGTCATCAATTTTACCCACGGCGATGGAGTCCCGTCCGGCGGCTTTCAGCACATCCAAGAGGGTATCTCTGGGGGGCTCCAGGGAGAAATCATGACGGTTGGCCGTCCGGGTGAAGCCCGCCTCCGGCGAGCCCACATAGGGCCGGGCGATGACCCGCCCCACACCGTGCTTGCCCCGGAGAATTTCCCGGGCTTTGCGGCAGGCGTCATAGAGCTCCTCCAGGGGAATGAGGTCCTCATGAGCCGCAATCTGAAACACGGAGGTCGGCAGAGGTGTACACAATCCACTTGCCGGTTTTCAGTTGCTCCGCGCCATAATCCCGGATGACCTCGGTGCCGGAGTAGGGCAGATTGCACAGAACGCCCCGGCCGGTAGCGGCCTCGAAGGCCTCCAACACCTCCCGGGGAAGCCATGGGGATAGGTGGGCAGGGGCTCCGGCGACACCACGCCTGCAATTTCCCAGTGGCCGATGGTGGTGTCCTTACCCATGGAGGCTTCTGCCAGCCGGGCCACCGCCCCGGTGGGGTTTGGCTCCTGCCCCAGGAAGGACAGGCCCTGGATGTTCCCCAATCCGGCCTTTCGCAGATTGGGGATCTGCAGAGCTTGAGACTTGGCACAGGACCGCAGGGTATGCACCCCCCGACGTCCCCAAACTGTGCCGCGTCCGGCATCGCCCCAGCGCCGCAGGAGTCCAGCACAATCAAAAAAATCCGTTTCACAGTGGTCACCTCCATGATGTCCCATGCCTCCGGTGGAATTGTACGGGGAGGCACAGGCGTCTGTTTATTGCTCCATCTTCACTGCCACTTCCAGCGCTACCTTCATCATGTCGGTAAAGGCGTTCTGGCGCTCTTCGGAGGTGGTTTCTTCGCCGGTAAGGAGGTGGTCGGAGACGGTGCAGATGCACAGGGCCCGCTTGCCGTACCGGGCGGCATTCATATACAGGGCGGCGGCCTCCATTTCAATGGCCAGGATGCCCATCTTCTTCCAGCCGATTGGAGTCCAGCCCCTGGGGCACCGCCTCATGGTCGCCGTAGAAGGCGTCGGAGGACAGGATGTTGCCTACATGGTACCGGCATCCCAGCTCCCGGGCCGCCTCCACCGCATGGGTCAGGAGGGCAAAGGAGCCAATGGGGGCGAAGGTCCCGGCCAGATGGAACTGGGAGGCCCAGTTGGAGTCGGTGCAGGCGCCCTGGCCGAAAACCAGGTCATACAGCCCCACATTCTCCCTGCAAGGCGCCTGCGGAGCCGACACGGGAGAATGTTTTCCACGCCAAAGATGTTGTAGAGCTCGTGGGAGTATATGCCGATGGAGGGCATTCCCATGCCGGAAGCCATAACGGAGACCTTGACGCCCCGATAGGCGCCGGTATAGCCCTGGACGCCCCGGACGTTATTTACCAGGACGGGATCTTCCAGGAAGGTTTCCGCAATGAACTTGGCCCGCAGGGATCGCCGGGCATGAGGACGGTCTTGCCAAAGTCGCCGGGTTTGGCGTTGATGTGGGGGTGGGATAGTTCATGGTAGTTGCTCCTTTCCATTTGGGGTTGATGTGTTCAGGCCTCCATGGCCTTGGCCAGCTTTACAATCCGGGACGTCCCCAGGCGGGAGGCGCCCAGTTGAATGAATTTCTCTGCGTCTTCCAGGCTGGAGATGCCCCCCGGCCGCCTTGATTTTCACATGGGGGCCTACGTGTTGGGCGAACAGCTCCACGTCGTGGAAGGTGGCTCCGGCTTTGGAAAAGCCGGTGGAGGTCTTGATATATTCCGCGCCGGACCGGGTCACCACGTGGCACAGCTCCACCTTCTCCTCGTCGGTGAGCAGGCACGTCTCAATGATCACCTTCAGGAGTTTCCCCTTGCAGGCGGCATGAATCTGCCGGATTTCCTCCTCCACCAGATCATACCGGCGGTCTTTGCCCCAGCCTAGGTTGATGACCATGTCCACCTCGTCCGCGCCGCATTCCACAGCGTCGGTTGCCATAAAGCACTTGGCGGCGGTGGTGTCGTAGCCGTTGGGGAAGCCGATGACGGTGCAGATGGCCAGCCGGTCGCCCACATATGCCTTTGCCTGCCGGACATAGGAGGCGGGGATGCACACCGACGCCGTCTGATAGCGCATACCGTCGTCGCAGATGGCCTGGATCTCGGCCCAGGTGGCCGTCTGGGCCAGGAGGGTGTGATCACATTTGGAGAGAATTTCTTGTAAGTTCATAAGACAACCTCGTTTCTGAAAATTTAGGAGTCAATCGGTTCGCCGACGCCGTGGAGCTTGATTTTTCGGTGCTCCCCGAATGCCGCGAATCCAGCACTTGTGGCACATGGCAAGGTAGCGGTCGTTGCCTCCGAGCAGAAGCTGGGCGCCCTCCGTGACGATGCAGCCCTCGCTGTCCAGCCGGGCATTGACCGTGGCCTTGGCCCCGCAGTCGCAGATGGTTTTAATCTCCAGGATGGAGTCGGCCACCTCCATCAAACGGCGGCTGCCGGCAAAGAGATGGCACAGAAAATCGGTCCGCAGGCCGAAGCATATCACCGGCAGATTGAAATCGTCCACAATGGCCCGCAGCTGATCCACCTGCTCCGGCTCCAGGAACTGGCACTCGTCTACAATGATGACGTCGCAGTGTCCCCTCTGCTGGTCCCGAAAGCGGGCATATATGTCATCCGAGGGGGCCATGATTTCCACACTGGCCTCCAGGCCGATGCGGCTGCGCAAAATACCCTCGCCGTCCCGCACGTCGGCGCTGGGCTTGATGAGCCAGACCTTCAGTTCATTTTCCTCGTAATTGTATTTGGTAATCAGGGCCTGGGCTGTTTTGGATGAGCCCATGGCCCCGTATTTGAAGTAAAGCTTTGCCATAATTTTCCTCTCCAAAGCTGTCGGTTCGGTGTCTGCGGCACGGTACGCCCGCCAGCTGGTATCTTTCTGGTACTCATTATATCGGAAACCGCCCCGTCTTGCAAGATGAGGCTTCTGCAAACTCCTGGCCATTGCCAAGCACCTGCCACAAAAAGGGGCGAATTCGTGCCGCATGAAAAACGACACAAATTCGCCCCAATCCCTGCAGATTCCGACGTAGGACTACCAGGTTTTGCTTATTTCAAATTGTGGTATGGAGCCGTAAGGGCGGATGCATGTGTCCATCCAATGCGGACACTACGAATTCGCCGAACATGGGGTGGAAACACATGATGTTTCCGATGGGCGGACACATAGGTCCGCCCCACGGCAGATGGTGAGGATGGGTGGAAATTGGACAGAATGATTTGCCCCATTTTCTGCATATTTGGATGAAAATCTGGTAAATTCTACATCAATACCGCAGAATCTGGTGGCGCACCACGTTACAATATCCTCGTAGGGGCGGACCTATGTGTCCGCCCGCCGTAGGCACTACAAATTTGCAAAAAAGGAAAGGGAACGTATCATGTGTTTAATAAGCGGATACACAGATCTACCATGCTGGTAATGGTCCCAACTGGGGCGACCGTTTCCACCACGGATAGACCATAGCGGTAGCCCAGATAAAATGCGTACCGGAAAAATTCAGATTGCCGTTGCCGCCAGATGTCGTACGTGGTCTCCAGATGGGGCCGCTGTTCCAGCGGGGCCCGCGACAGCAGAGCTTCCAGCAGATGGTCCGCCCGGCTCTGCTTTCCTTGAATTCCGGGTTGAAGCTCCGCCAGGGCTCGCCACTGGGGCGAATCTCTTGTTCGACCAGTGTGTGAAAGAGATCCCGGGGCGCTTCCGTTGTAAAACATTGCTGGAAAGCCCCGTAGACCCCACGGGGAAAGCCAAACCCGGAGAATCAGCTCAGACACTGTGTGTACAGCGCCTCCGCCTGCTTCCAATCTTCTTGCTCCGCCTGCCCCAACCCGGCGGCCAAGGCCGCTTTCCCGGCCTGATATGCCGCCTCTTCCTCGCCAAAGCCGGTTTCCTCCTGTTCTTGCCGGTATGCTTCCAGAATGGTGTCTGTGAGCCCACCGCCAAACATGCGGGAGGTCATTTTTTGAGTTCGTTTTCGATGTGCATATAGGTTCCACCTTCCTGTTTTATGCAAACCGTGCTCTTGTGAGATTCAAGGAATCTTGCTGTGGCGGGATGAATTCCAGTAGTTCGCCAATTTCACAATCAGAACCGTACAAAGCCTGGCCAGGACGTCTACATCCAGGCGGGTGATGTCATTCTTTGCAATAGCGATTGATCTGCGTCCGCTGCATCTCCGTGCGGTGACTCAGCATGTTTTTATCATACCGTTCTTTTTGATCAGCTCTGACAACTTGATTTTGATAACGCCGTACCGCTCCAAGCTACCACCTTGCCGAAAGTCGTCGATGAGTGCAGTATAACTTTGCCAGATTATTTTTTGTAAGTTCTAAGTCCAACAGCAGGAAGAGTGGGTGGAAATTGTCCCGACATTTTGTTGTTTGAGATGCCCTGTATTGGCGTGGGAATTGGAAATATTTTACGTTAACCGCAGGATCCCGGCTATGTACTGCGTTGCAATATCATCGTAGGGGGCGGACCCATGTGTCCGCCCGGCGGAAAACATTGCGCGTTTTTCCATCCATTTTCGGCGAATTCAGAAAGTGCTGCCATGGGCGGACACAGTCACGCGCTGACGGAAGGAAAGATGCGTGGAAATTGGTCTGACCATGTTGTTTAAAATGCCCTGTATTGGCGTGGAGTGGAAATGTTACACGTCAGCGCAGGGGATCTGGCTATGTACTATGTTGCGATATCATCGTAGGGGCGGACCTATGTGTCCCGCCCGGCGAAAAGCATTGTACGTTTTCCATCCCATTTTTCGGCGAATTCGAAATGCCTGCACCATGAGCGAACACGGGTCACTATTCCTCAATGAAATTTAGTAGTTTCCA